>Ga0180433_10000302_pt1 | contig 86402 bp, 83 predicted proteins | sample SS_ome_8_FD_132980 | JGI IMG/M metagenome (GOLD analysis project Ga0180433, IMG submission 132980) | Hypersaline lake sediment archaeal communities from the Salton Sea, California, USA - SS_1_D_1 metaG | ecosystem: Environmental > Aquatic > Non-marine Saline and Alkaline > Hypersaline >...
AAATTAGACACAAGTTTGGAAACCAGTTTATCAGTCGCTAACGCTTCTTTCCCCTCTATAGTAAGCGATGCTTCTATTGCTGTTTGGTGTAGATTGTCTACTAAGTCTATTTCTGTTACTTTGTTTCAGAAATATGACGGTTCGAATGGTTATGAAGCAAAATTTAACGAAGAAGTTAACGGTGATTTATCATTAGAGTTTATAGTGGATGGATCTACTACGGTTACTTCTAGAATCGAGAATGTACCAGTTAAATTAGATGAATGGCAGTTATTTGTTTTTCAAATAGATACGTCCGGTAATCAAGGTATATATATAGACTCTGTTCTTCACTCGGATACTCAAAGTGTTGGTCCTTCACCAGCAGGGTCTTTATCACCGGCAGTAGATTTCTATATGGGCATAGATACTTTGGATCCTTCTATAACTCAATTAGGAACTATTGATATAGATGGGTTTTCTTTTTATAACTCTTATCTATTGAGCGAAACAGAAATAAGAAGTATATATAATAAAGGTGAAGGTCGGAAGCTATTGCAGACGACCCCTAATCTTAGTTTTGGTTTTAATTTTGACGAAGGAGAGGGTTCGTTAGTAACTGATATTAAAACTGGCACAGCTCTCGGAACGATTATCTCTGATGCTTCTACTGTTGACGATGTATGGGGGACGACAGGAGGAGTAGATGTTATGCGTCCCTCTTATATTAAATTATATTTAACAAGCCTTGAACCAGATATGAAGCAGATGAATTATTCTCAGTCATTAGGAGGGTATATCGCATACTCTGATTTAAAGCCAGAAATAAATTCACCACTCTATCCTGAAACAACTCTTAATGCAACGCTAGGTCTTTACCAAACGGATGCAACACTTAATGACGCTACAGATATCCTTGGTTCTACTCATATTGCTATGATAAATGAGATTGCCGAAGTGGAAGAGATAGATAGCACAAGCGTGACTATTATAGATAGAGGAGTAAATGGCACTATTGGTTATTATACTGTAGGGACTATCGTTCAAGGAGTTAAGGAAATTTTTAACGATTCCTTTAACACGGAAAGAAAGCAGTATAGATGCTATGCTGTAAAAAACATATCAACAACTGAAAGTGCTTACGAGGTCTCATCTTATTTTAAACAACTAAGTAGAAATATTAATACTACTATGAGGTTGGCTTTAGAGTATCCTAGAAGTCAGGGAATTACAGGAATATCAACGAGTTGGACATCTTCAATGCTGACAGATAGTTCAATTGCAGGAGTTTATGAGGATAACTTATTCTCAGATTCTTATTTGACTTTTGAGGATTTTCCGAATGCTGGATTAAGGATCCGCATTCTAAGTTATGACGGGACTACTGGAACTTTTGTTTTCGCAGATTCTATTTCTCCTGATTTTGATCCATTAAAGTATAGTCCTAATATAAATTACACAGTAGACGCTTCTCCTGCCCAAAGAGTAAAAACAGGAATTGAAGCTCCTCTGAACACAGATTATGTATCAGAGTTTTCGACAGCAATAGATTTAAATCATGCTGTAACTCTAATAAGTCTAGACTCTTCAGGAGTAATGTATCCTGGCGATATAATCTATGTTTGGATTGAAAGGGAGATAGGGAAATCAGAATCTTCCTATAGCGATAATAGTTTTGTTTTAACTATTGATTACGAAAAAGAACAAGAGGGCAATTAAATATGTATGTATCTTATATAAAAATGTTAATGGATTTTAACGACACAACATTGTACGATCCTGTAAGTGGGGGGTTTTTCCAATCCGTGAATTCTGGAGACAACACTTCTATAGGTATTAGTGATACTGGATATCATATGAGGCAAGATCAATATCTTGTAGGTAGGAATATAGATGTGGATATAGACCCCTCCGGTTTTTCTATTAGTTTCTGGTTGTACTCTGTAAATCCAGGTCAGGTCCAAAACCCTAGTACTGATTTATTAGAGACATTAAGAATGCCCGTAGTTATTTTTTCAGATACAGTTGGAGACTTTGATCAAGTTGTAATGTCTGTTTATGAAAATACAAATGTAGATGGAACAAATAAAGTAGAGATAATCATATCTTCTTATGACGAATATGGCTCTGTAGATGAAAAATACGTTGTTTATTCAGACTCTTACGAGGTTATGATGTCTCATCATTTCTTTATAAATATATGCGTAGAGAAGCAAGAAATTCAAATAACTATAGATGGTGTTGATAGCTCTTTAAATGATATTTCTGGAACATTGCCTACTTCTTTCGACCACTCATCTTTTGATGTAGGGATTAATAAAATAGCGGAAGATGAATATGCTTATAATTTGGCGAATAATTTTGGAATAATAGATGATATCGGATTTTTTAATTTACAATTTGACGTTCCTAGCGTTTTACCGAAATTGATAAATGAAGGCTTGGAAGAATTCGCTGATTTAAATTTAAGGAATAACGAAAAGTATTTTCAACCTTATCTTTTTGATGATCCAACCACCTTAAAGGTTAATGCTATGATAGATGATATGAGTTATGTTTATTTGGCTAGAAACGATGGGAAAATATTATTTGGTTCTCCTTTGTTATGGGAGTCTAGGAGAGTATTTTCCGACGATAAGGAAAATGGTGTTTTGGAAGATTTTATTATAACAGAAACAGATCCTACTCCTGCGATAGTTGTAAACGGATTTTTACAAATAAAAGATTCAATTATAAGGTTATAAAATGGCTACAGACTTAAATATACAAATAAAAATAAACGATAAAATTGTTTCTTCTGAAGCAGAACCTATTAATGTTGTCGGAGGGGCAACTGTTTTTACATGGGATTTTGATGACATCTCAATCGTAGATGTTGACGACACTGACGGTTCATTCGAGCTTGAATTCTTTGCCGGACAATTGGGCGTTGAGATAAAGATATCTGACAATAATTACAACTTAGGTACAACTGAGTTTATCGGAAGTGTTTCTTCTGTAGACTTTACCTCTTGGAATGCAAGGTCTTGGAAATATGTAGGGCAGTTTTTAGAAAGAGGAAATCTCTATTATGGTCAACTGAGACTTATTGATGTCGCTGGAAGAGTAAGTGAGTTTGTTACTTTCTCATTCCTAAAGAATTCTTTACCTGTTGTAACTAATGTTGCCATAACTCCTGAATCTCCTACTATTGATGATAATCTGTCTTTATCATATGATTATTTTGATATGAATGGTGATGACGAAGGAGAAACCCTTGTTCGCTGGTTTAAGAACGGGGTCTTTCAAAGAAATTTGAATGGATCTACTTTAATAAACTCATCTAATTTAAAACCTGATGATATATGGTATGCCGACGTGCTACCTAATGATGGTTTTGAATACGGAGCGAGAGTCTCCTCTAATTCAGTACAGGTTGTAATAGAGCAATCTTCTGTAACTGATGCTAAAATATCTCCAAAAAATCCTAATGAAAATGATGTTTTAAAAGCTGATTATAAATTAGATAATATAACGATTCAAGAAAATATGCTAATAAGATGGTTTGTTAACGAGGTTCTGCAAAATGATTTTATCAATAGCCAATATATGAGATACGACTCATCTCCAGGAGATGTAGTTAGATATGAGATAAAGACAGAGTCTGACACGAATTTCCTATCTTCTAGCGAAGTGACTATCGTAGCTAGCGATTTTCGAGTATATGATATAAAGGTCGATGGAGTAACGGAGTCTTTGGATATTTCAACGACTACCCCTAATGTCAGATGGAAAACTTATGTACCTGATGGCAAGCAAGTTAATTATACTCATATACAAATAGGTACATTCTATGAAGCAGGGAATATTTATGACGAAGTTATCGAAACTTCCAAGGATAATTTTACAATTCCAGCGAATATATTAGAGAGAGGAGTTGATTATTACCTTTCAATAACCGTAAGCGACACCGAGGAATTCGGAGATAAGGCTACTTCTCATTTTAGAATTAATAATTCTCGATGGACAACTACTGTCGATAACAGCACAGGTTGGACAATAGAAACTATCTATCTAATACAGGATAGCGGTGATTTCGATTCTTCAAAATATCAATTATTCCGTATTTCCGATGGAACATTTTATGCGGAAGTCAGACTATATAATAATAGGGTAGCATTTGTTTCAGAAGATTTTTTCTATGTAAACATCGATACAAGCGGCAGGAATTTACTAACAATAGCTGGGCAGGGAAACGATGTTAAGATATATATGGACAGAGAGCTAATCTTAGACGCTGCTGGATTATTTACTCAAAGAACTACAGATAAGGTTTTAGAGTTAGGAAATATTACAGGTAGCTCTTTCTTTGTCACATATAAATATCTCTACTATACTACTTCGGGTAGTTATTTGCCTGGGGTTGCTTCAGAATTCTCTGAGATGCAATTCTCTACTTTTCTATTTTTAGCTGATAATGAGATAGTAGCATTGAAAGGTTATATAGAAACGGTAGATTTCGGAGCAGGAGAAGAGAGTATTGATACCAAGGTGTTCGCATCTAATCCAGACGACGAGGATGAGAGTGGTAGTGTTTTTTCTATCTTACCATACAATAGTTATAGAGTTGGAACAGTTTCTAAAACATATTCGCCGATAAATAATATAAGGAAGTCTCCTGATGGGAAGAGGGTTAGTTTAGCTCACTCCAAAGGGTCTTCTATAATAACTGGGTATCTTATTAACCCATTTAATTTTGAAATAGATTTTACAACAGAAGATAGCGAAGGAGATTTGCCTTTGCCTAATAATAATGGTTGGGAATTAGTTCGAAATATGGATTGGACAGCTGCATACTTTAGTGATGACGGTTTTAATATTGATACAATAACAAGAAGAGAGTAATAGAATATGCCTATAAATGAATATAATGAATACCAACCTCTGGAAAGCGGAGGAGGATTATGGTTCTACAAGCAGGATAAGCCAGGAACTGAATGGTTCGATAATGTCAGTAACTCTAAGGGATGGACTGTCGATTTCAATCTAACAGTCTATGATGTTAATGACAGTATAGACAACTTATCCGAGGACATCAGAGATAGTGCTGGAATATATGTTAATGATGGAACTTCTCAAGAATCCATAATGTTTCTTACTCAAGAAATAATCTTTAAAAACGCAAATAAGAAAATTATCTATGATGCGACTCAAGAGACTAATTATAGGCTAACAGGGCAAAGCGATGGATTAAAACTCTACGCAAGACCAGCATCTAATATTTCTGATCCATATACATTGATAGCCGAAGCTTCATTTAATAATGTTTCAAGCTTAGAGGCTAATGGGCATAGACCTTCTATTGCTGAAGATATTGATGGTAGATTTCATGCTGTGTGGATGGATGACGGTAACAAAACAGGTCAAATTTTTTATTCTAATTTCAACAATAGTGAATGGTCGACTCCTGAGTTGATAAGCGATAGCGAATATGCTTCTATTTCCCCAAAGATAATCATAGACAATGAAGATAATATCTATGTTACTTACGAGTTCTATAATAACGGTAATTCATCTATAGCTTTAATATATAAAAACGAGTTAGGCTGGAGCAATCCTTATCTTGTCGGAACAGATACAGGAGATGCCAAAAATCCTGACATGACCTTCGATAGTCAATATAATGTAATAATAGTTTGGCAGGATTTCCGTTTTGATAATCCTGAGGTATACTTAAATAAATTAAATAAAGAGAGTCTCGTCCTTGGGACTGACACTAGGGTTTCAGATGAGTCGTATTTTATTACCAATCCTTTTGTAAGCTCTTATATGGATGACATATTTATTTCTTGGACAAAGATTGGTATCGATATGTCATCTTCTATACAGGTTGTTAAGTATCTTTCTTTCGTTGGTACTTTTTCTTCGATAGTTGATTTAAATTCTGTTGGAGGTAATTCAGATTTTTCTGATATCCTTGTTAACTCTTCAGGTGAAGTTTTGGTAGCATGGCATGATTTGGTTAATGGGAGAAAGAATATTTATTCATCTGTTCTGAATCTTAATTTAGATATAATTATAAGCTCATACGAGGTTACAGACCCGACACAAACCAATGGAGGAAGTTCTTTCCCTGTATTGGCAGAGCAATCTTCTTCAGGGGATGTATATATAATTTGGCAAGATTATCTTACAGATTATTCTACCTTTACAGAAGTAGATGAGATAGATCCTTACAGTCCCTATTCAGCAAATGCTGATATAGTAGAGCCTAACGATTCAACTATAGTTTATGCGATATATGCTGGTCAAGCATTCCATTCTAGCGGTAGCGGAGAGTCTGATACTCAAATAGATTTTCAAGGAGTTATAAATACTTTTATGCCAGCTGCACCTACTTTGTTTTCTTCTGATTTACCTGTTGTATATGAGGCTTACAATATAGACGAATATGGCTTTTTATATTCAGACCAGATGTTCAAGTTTATTGGGTCTTATAATTTACTAGATGGCTCAGGAGAGTTTGGACCTTTCGTTATAAGTGGTAAAAGTAATCGTAAGGAAATCAGATTTGGAGATTACTCTAAAAACCTGAATATTCATTATATTTTTAAAAATTTCAAATATTACCTTGAAGATGCTGTTTTACCATATCATTTGAAAGAGTTGTCATCAGATGATTTCGATTCGATTACCTCTTTAAATGCTAATGATGTCGCAATAAATAACTATGGCGACGTATGGATGGTAGGTACATGCGGTATGTACTATTACATAAATAGAGATGATAGATTAGTCCTAGTAGGACCTAACGAAGAGGATGAGATAAGGTCTCCCGCTACAGGTTGGATTAGGTCAATTAGGTTCGATAAGTATAATGTAATGCATATAGCGGCTCCTGATGGAATATATGCCAGTTGCGAACAGGTTAGATGTTATTCTAATGTAGTAGCGATTACCGATGTCAATGTCTTAACTTTTGATAAGAACAATGACTTATTTTTCGGGAAAGGAAATATACTATACAGATACGAAGTAGGCTCTTACACGGAGCAATCTGCTCTAACACTAGATGGAGCGATAACAGCTATCGAGGTGGATGAAAATAATATAGTATGGGTTGGAACAACTAACGGACTATATAGAGTAAAAAATGACAATACGATGAAATACACAACAATTAATGGACTCATCTCTAATAGGATCAATGATATAGCTATAAGGAATACAGCGATTAGATATATCGCTACTGCTACAGGTATTAGTAAGATGATAGGTTCTTCTTTCGATAGAGAGCTGAGAGCTTTTAATGAAGATATATGGAGCGACAATGTAAAGTCCATAATGTGGCAAGACCCTAATATACTATGGGCAGGAACTTTGTCTAAAATTAATCAGATACTTATAGATGATATTGAAAATACTTATGAGACTTTTGTTTCCGAGCCAGTTTCTTCTCAAACTATAAGAGATGATGATCTGCGTCAGTATTATATCCTATTGGAAGGTAGGGCTAACATATCTGAAGATGACATTCTTGAAGTATATGTTAATGGAACGTTAATTCATCATGGATATTCTCTTGGGGCTGACAGAGTTGGTTCGGTTGATCCGGAGAATCCAGAACAAGTACTTCTTTTCGATAGCCCTATGCAGCCTGATGATGTCATAGAAGTTGTAGTCAGAACAGATCTAAGGTTGAGAGCTTCTTTCGAGCAGACCTCTGAGGAGAAAGTTGTAGCTGGAGAAAGATTAATTAGGATCAAAGATTTAGATGTCGGGCAGAACATATATATTATAACTGAGGGTAGTGAGAACGAAGTTAAGGTTAATGATTCAGATACAGACCTTCCTTTTGATCAAGTTCATCTCGATACGATACCTCCAACAGGAACTATCGATATACCTGACAATCCTCAATTAGACCAAACTAAAGTATTGGTAGATATAACCGGAACAGATACCTTTGATGGGGTCTCTGGTTCAGGAGTTAATCAGATGATAGTCTCGAATTTCGAGAACTTCACGATAGACGGGTTTACTCCTCAACAACCAGTGCCATTTGCTACAAGATACGAACATGATTTAGGTTCAAGTCTCCAAAACGCACTATTCACTCCTATAGGCGTTGGAGTTGGAACTAGTATTAGGGCTCAAAGTGTAAGTGGGACAGATGAATTGTTCTATACTACTTCTTTCCCAGGGGCAGTTTATAAGTATGATACATTTGACGAAGAGTGGGATATTTTATTTTCTTACGATGATGATAATTATGTTGACTTTATTGTTAACTATAGTACAAAATTAGTAGTTAGTGTAGGGCATCCAACAGATGTCGCTAAGCTATATATCTATGAGTACCAGTATGATGAGTCTGGAGCGTTCACAGGATACTCAGTTGGAACGACATTGGCTGTTACCGAGTCAAGGATACATTCCTATCAGATATTCAACTCTTTGCTTTATATCGGCACTGGCAAAGGTGTAGGGAGTGAGTACGCTGAAGGTTCAGGTTCCGAAGGTGGTAAGATATACTATTACGATGAGACTTTATTAACAGAGGTTGTTAAGAATATAGATGATGACGTATTCGATTTCACATTGACTCCTGGAAGTAGTAATCTAATAGCCGTTACTGGAGATTCAGGATTTGTTTACGAAGTAGATGTAATCGACGCTACTGCCTTCCCTGTCCATAATGATGTAGAGCCTTTAACTTCACTTGCTTTCATACAGCAAGGAGCAGATGGGTTAATATTTATAGGTGGAAATAACCAAGGAACGATACGTCGTTCTGAAGTCGATAGTAATTCTTTTGATATTTCGTTTAAAACTACTCCTGGAAAAGTTTCTGCTTTGAAGGTATTCTCAATAACAGATGGGACAGAGACAGTAAACACATTATTCGCCTCTGTTGGTAACGTTTTGTACTACCTGTCAACATCGGGAGTTTGGGTTTGGAAATATACTCATACAGAGGATATAAATGATATAACTTTCAATACTAATTCTGGTTTCATTCATATAATCTCTGATGGAGGAGTCGTTAGGTTGTCTCCGGCATCTCAAGAGAAATCTATATATTTGAAATTATTTGATAGAGCTGGAAATGAATCTTTGTTATTCGATTCTGGGGGAAATGTTAAGTCTAACTTTACCGATAGTATATCTATTTCTGATTTAGTAGATTTCGTAAATGAGAATAAAGTTCTTGAGCTTGATCAATTAGGAAATACTGTATTCACTTTAAGAGGTAGTAATAGCTACTTCTCAGCAGATAGGATTGATCAAGAAAAAGGGGTTTACGAGAGCGAAGTATTTGACGGTACAAATAATTTAGTTAAATGGGATGCAATATCCTGGCAAGCTACAGAGATGGCAGATACTAAAGTTCAGGTATACGTTAGGACTTCTGGATCTAAAAACGATATATTGTTAGAGAATTGGGTTGGTCCTTATAATAACGATCAGGCCTCTGGAGTAGACATTAGTCATTTTAGTGGTCAATTCCTACAGTTTAAAATAGAGCTTTTTAGTGATGTCAAAGACATTAGCCCTACGTTCCATAATGCTGCGATTAAAGCAATAACAGCCGAAGCGGTACACTTTTTTACAACTAATTTTGTTATGACAGGTAGAGTTCATAAGGGGATTCTAACCAGTCAAAAATTAGTACCTGTATCCGCTGATGTTATTTATGGAATAAATACTACAAACTCTATAGACTGGAACGATTATCAAATAGTTGATGAAAATAGATTATTTAATGTTAATCAAATAGGAGAGAATGTAAGAATAGGTATCAAGTTGCTGAGTCCTAGTAGAGATTTCTCAGAAGCACCATCTTTTGATGAATACGGACCTTATAATTCAGACGTATTTGTTAATACTATTGATTTTGGGGTTCTAAATAACACAGGTTCTTCCCAAGATTATCATTTTAGAATAACTTTATATGACGATGTTAATTTGGAAAATGAAGTATATTCTGCCTACTCTTTCGAGAATCAAGAAGGATTTAGTGCTAACGCAGAGAAGATAGATAGTGATGGGATATCTATTCCAAATAACTCTGAAGCAGTAGTTTTATTCACTGTTCCGGGTTCTGCTAATATAACATGCAATACTTACTATTTCGTTAAGATAGAAGATATTTACGACTTCGATACAGAGGGGGACGGTACTTTTAATCTCATTTCTAATGACTCTACCTATATATCTAGTTGTAGCTCTTCGTTTGTTGATGTCATTGATTTTAATTTCACTAATAACGAGAGCATTTCGGGTTCGTTTGATTTTAGGATTAGATTCTACAATAACGCAGAAAGGACATCTATATATAAAACGGTATTCAGTCAGAATGATCAGTCGGGATGGTTCGCTGACAATGTTGCGTTCCCCTATACTGGGCTACCTTTGGTATCAGGAGAAACATCGAATATAGTTTACAGACCTGAATTAGAAGAGTTCGAATCTGGAGTCAATTACTATTTATCTATTGACGCTTGGGAGAATGGTCAGTCGCAGTATGTTTATTCTAATAATTCTTATACTTTCCAAGCAAGAGATGTTACAAGTTTGATATACTGTGGGGGATATTCAGATGTCCCCGTAGTCAAGAATTTTGGGATTATGTTAGAGTTAGAAGATAATCAATTTGTTACTTTAAATTTATAAGACGTAAAGATATGGCAATAAAAACAAAATATTACGGGCTGGAACATTTTTCTGGAGGAGATTATTATTCAGCCGCTGCCGATAAAAGAAGATTCACGACTATCGACAGTCAGTTAGGCTTGCTTTCAGATATAATTGGACCAGGTGTAATAGAGGGATGGGAAATTAGAACTATTGATAATAGCGGGCCTGTTACCCTTTCAGTATCTGCTGGTATTGGTATGATAGGTCGTACTGTTTATCAGTCCTTCGGTGAGATGGGTTTTTCCGTAGCTCTTAATCAGACTAAGTATATCTATATGAAAAAGAAGACAGATAAGTCTGGAGGCTTTAGCGGATCTTCTAATATAGATTCTGCTATCGCTTCCGATACGACTCCTCCTACTCCCCCTGCTAACCTTTCTGTTGTCACTGAGTTAGTAGCCTATAATCAATTAGGTTTCGACTGGGACGCTAACACAGAGGCTGATTTTAGCCATTACGTTGTTACTCGATTCGGAGATACCGAGTATGGAGTCGATGATGTTATTACCATAACTACTGATACACTATTCCTAGACCAGAGATTAGAACAGAATACGCCATATACTTACCAAGTTGTATCTGTTGATTTAAGTGGAAATGAAAGCATCTCATCGGGAATCACAATATATACAAGTATCGATACAAGAGAACCTTTACCCCCATTATTCTTACAGGTTTATGCGGGAAACGAATCTGCACAGGTGATATGGGATAATTCTCCTTCAGACTATGTAGAGTTCTACGAGGTTCAGGTGCAACTATTGGATATCGATTACAATTCTGACGGGCCACCAGTTATTCTTCCTCTTATCGACGCTAATTCAGAGGTGGGTTTTGGTTCTACCTATCAATTTGTTAATAATTTAATCAATAATAGTTATTACGATATATCTGTTAGGTCTTTGAGTACCGGAGGAGAATATTCTCAAGATATATATAAACAGATCAAGCCTCTATTTAATAATGATGCTGGAGAGGTTGGGGATATTGTAGCGAAATTCCCAGAGAGTAATTTCCCAAATACTCCAATGGTTACAGAATTGAGTTGGTCATACACTACGGACGAGTATTTTTTACTTGCTGATCAGTTTCTAATTACTTTTTTAGAGAACGGAACGAGAGAGTCTGAGCCTATTAGTATTCTGTCTACTGATTCTAATAAGATAACGTCTTGTTTAGACCCAGAAACCGGAAAAATATGTTTTTCGACGACTATTAACTATATCCCTTACCTAGATTCAGGCGTTGTTAACTACGAGGCTATTAAAGAGTACACTCCTTATTTAATTAGGATTCAGACTTATATTCAAGATGATGAAGTTTTAAGCAATGGAGCCTTTTTAAGAGTTGAAAGGACGCCGTCTTATCAGCTTCTAACAGCGGTTTCTGATCCTGCCATTGAAAGAAATTCTAGCGATAATAGCATCATAGCAAAATGGGTTAATCCCTCTACACTATTCTTTAATAATTGTAAAATTACCGCTTCGATTGTTGATTTAACAACGATAAACAGTGATATAGTAGTCGTTGAAGATTTAGATGTTGGGAGAGCTACTAGCTACACGTTGCCAGGTATTTTATTCGAGCCTGATCAAAGATATGATTTTACAATAACACCTGTAGATATTTTTGGGAGAGATGGGGAAGCTGTCGAGATATCGAATCAGTTTTTAGGTGAAGAGGAGAGTCCTATACCTGATGCCCCAGCAGATACATCCATTGTCAGTAAGGACGGACTTATTGTTCTTTCTTGGGGAGAAGATACAACTACGGAAATAATCTCTTATAAGATTTATAAATCTGATGCTTCTAAAATATATTACAGGGCTTCTGATTTTACTCTTATAGCAAGCGTTGATAAGAAAACTAATACATTTAACGATTTTGATATTATTAATGGTGACAGATATGCTTACATGGTCACATCTGTTAATATTTTTGGAAACGAATCTTTAAATCCAGTTGATAATAACTATGTATCGACTTCGTTACTAAGAGGATTTCCATCTCAATCAGGTACCCTGATTCCCCCTGAGAACTTAGTAGCTACAGCCAATGGTCAAGATGTTGATTTGACTTGGGATTTTACAAGCGGTGCATTCGATGGGTACGAAGTTTATAGATCCATAGGTAGTAAATATGATTTCGAAGTAATCGATAATGTATTTGCCTCGGCGACAAGCTACACAGATATAGGTGCCTTACTTAAAGATGGAGAAGAGTATTATTACTTTTTAAGAAAATATAAAAATGAAACTATTATTTTTGTTTCTGATTCAAGTGTTGCTCCATCGGAGTCCGTCATCTTAGGTCGAGTAACGGTCTCCTCTTATGGATCTGACCCGGTCATTGATACTAGCATAGTAACTATATTGAAAGATCTCGAAACTCCTCTTGGAGAGATAACTCAAACATCTATAAATGCTCACCATCATAACATAGACGATTTAGGTCAAGATAAAAGAATTGAATTAAGGTCAAATAGTATCGCTTCAGATTGGGAGACAGTAGACTTCCAACTATATTCAACGGTTATAGATATAAGTGGAGCTGAGAACTATATCGTAAAAGTTTTTGCCGAAGTTAACGAAGCGTATTATACGGACTCCAATGGGTTTCAGAATTATGCTTCTATTAAGCAGGCACAAGATGGGTCTCCCCCAATACTATACTCCATAAATGGAGAAGACGGGACTATTACTTTTGATACTCCACTGTATACTACTTGCGAAGAGCCTGAAAATCCAGACCCGCTAGATCCGACAAATGTTTGTCCAGTAACGCCTTACTCTTCTGAGCCATCTATTTCTATTGAGCTTCTAGGTATATCTGAAGTAGAAGGCTATTTGACCGACGAGCAAATACGGGGGTTGAATGCGACTCAGGTAACAAGCGGAGTTCTTGATCCTCGCCAAATGCCTATAGTTAGGCATGATGGAAGAGTTAGCGAAAAGCTTCTACCTCTTAGTTTACCTACTAAATCTTATGATAATTTTGTTTACAGTTTATCAGACATCTATACAGACGATTCTCGAAATAGGATGGGTTCAGCCGTAACCTTTTATGATATTATAGATATTATAGGTGAAGGCGTAGAAGAGGAAGATATTTTAGCTGCGACCTCAAGCGGCGTATGGTTTAGTTCAGACTTCGGAAATAACTGGTCTCAAAAAGAAACTTTTCCAGAAGCAGTGCAAAGAGTATTTCAGGGTTCAGATAGAAGGACGTATGCGGTAACAAATTACGGAGTTTTCTTGAGCGACGGAGTAGATTTAGGCTCTTGGATAGAGATGTCCGGGTTATCTGGAGTTAAAGTCATTAGAGACATAGCAGAAGATTCCACAGGGAATGTTTACATAACAACTGACGTAGGAGTTTTCAGGTTAAATAAAGATAAGCCTTATATCGAAGACACTTGGGAGCAACTTTCTATTTTTGGGGTAAAGAGTTCAGAAGCCTATGGTATTATCTATGTACCTGAAGAGGATAAGATATTAACAAGCAATGAGCTAGGAATATTAGAATCGACTAACGAAGGAGCATCGTGGACATTCGTAAGTGAGTTAGATACGACAACTAAAGTTATTAGGTTCGAGCGAAGAGGTAATTATATTTTCGCCCTAACTAATGACAAAGTTTATAGAAAAGAGGTTGGAGTAGTTGGCTTTGATGAAGTCGCTTCCCTCAGAGGAGTTAAGATCAGTCGGCAAATAGTTATTTACTTAGATAGGATTTACATAGCAACAGATGATGGAATTAAAATATCTTCTCCTGGAAATATCTATACAGAGACCGAAATAGAGTTCCAATCGGTATGGTCGAACATTAACGAGAAGGGGGTGAACACGATTATCACTTCTTTAAATATACTTGCAAATAGTTTGTTTATCGGGAGAGATAAAAAGATTTATCTTTTTAAAGGAGAGGACTTGTGGTTGCAGTACGAGCATCAAAGCTCCATTGTCCCTACTATTTATGTTAATCTAGAAGAGCAGAAATTAGGCTATTACTATAACAATGGGGGAGAGTTTCAGAATATATCCTTCTACGAGCAAGTCGAAGTTGAAGACACGGTTACAATATCTAATAGGTATGATATATATATAGCAGAGAACGGCGGTTGGGGGGAGCAGAAATATGATGCTAAAGTAAAACTTTGGAAAAATAGATTATTTTATGCGGAGTCAACAGAAGACATATCTATTGATCAAAATGCATTTGTACAATTTGAATTCCCGGTATATAATGATTCTAATGCTAACAAGGAGACTGCTCTTGAATATCAAACTCTAATGCAGGATGATCTAGATATATTGACAGGTTTAATACTTCCAGAAGATGATGATTTAAGAGAACTGATTACGAAAACTAATAAAGATTATCAGCATTTCATATCTCAACTATACCCTTCTGCAAGAGTCGTATCTACGACAGATGCTAACGGAGGCGTTTCGACAGAACCTTTAGTTTTTCCTGAGATAAATGTTGAGCTAGTTAATAAACAGCCAATAGTAACTATTACTGGAGATATCTCTTATAACGAGATTTCAGTTAATGGGATTTACAACGTTACTAATGGACAGTTCGTATTTGAAAATGATTTCGAGAAGGGAGACACTTTTGAAATAGATATAATCGGGACTACTGTTAAGAATGCTGGAGATTTTACTCATAGAGAATTAGAAGATGAATTAGAATTAGTTAACTCTGGTTTGACTTCTGTTTTGTCTCAAGTTAGCCAAGTAAATAACATAAAATTAGGAATATTCACAGAGACTCAATGGCCTGGAGAGAGAGAGAATTGTAGTCCTCCTCTGCAAGCAGAGTATATAATACCAGATGATAGTAATTGGTACGATACCCTCAATTCTACAGTAAACTACATAGAAGAAATTACAGAGGACGAGGTTACGTTTGCAATACTGTACCCAACTTCTGTATTTTATGTTGCTGAGATTGATAGCATAATAGTCGGAGGAGTAGGAGGGGCTATCACAATAGACGTTTCCACTTTGGGCATAAATGAAGTAAAGACTTTGGGAATTTCTTCAGAAACGGTTAAGAAGATAGATAGATGGGGAGATATCCTTTACCTATTAACAGATAAAAAGATATATAGGTCAGACGACTTTGGGGCAATATGGGGAGAAGTCAGTAGGTCTGGTCTTCCTAATGATTTAGGTTCTATCGGTTTTGTCCAAAATAACCTTGTCATTGGAGCAGAAGATGGAATCTACTTTAGATCTTCAGAGTCTAGCGATTGGGAAAGAGTTTTAGTTTCCGAGAACATGGTTAATACTTTATCTACTCCTGACATTTTATTTGCGGTAGTAGATAATAAGATATATTCATCAGCTAACGGTTATACTTATGTTGATTTGGAGATCACTCCAGTTGGAAATATTAGTCAATTAGTTAAACATCTCTCTACTATCTATGTCTCAACAGACACAGGGTTATATAATGATACAGGTACTTTTTATGGAGAAAACCCAACGTTGACTCAACTGGTCTTTGAGGAGAAAGAAGATGTAGGGGTTAATGATTTAAATAGCGATCAAATTAATTTGATGGTAGGCTTAGCAGACGGATCTTATTATCAGTTAAATACCGAAGGAGCAGTTTTGAACGAATTTTCAGATTTGAGATCTATTCATAAAATATTATTAGTAGATGGAGAGGTTTATTTGTTTGGATTCGACCAGATGAAAGCTACAGGTGTAGATCACCCGATAAGATTAACGACAGGAGTACCTTTGTAATGGCATTTAAAGAAAAACAAAATTTTGTAGGAGCAACTGGTCAATTTTTAGGTCAGCAGTCTGCGATTTATGGGAAATATATAATTTCAAGCGGGCAAGTTAATGGAGACATTAGTCTCTACGAGAGAGGAGATGACGGTTTTTGGGTTTTCTCTAAAATTATTGGCTCTTATCTTCCAGATTTCGGAATATCTTTAGATATATTTAAAGGCAATGCCGCAATAGGTAGCGTTGATAATCAGTCTATAGCGATACATTCTTCGGATGATAATTTTTCGACTCCAGTGTTTTTAAATCCTAGTTCAGCATCTCCAGGTTTTGGTAAATCAGTTTCTATTTCGGATAGTTTTATAGCTGTCGGTTCTCCTGAGAGGAACGCTAACGAGGGGGCTGTTTTTCTCTATAAAAAAAGCGGAAATGATTGGGTCGGGGCGACTGAAGACTACATTCTAACTCCCGATGACGCTAAGATAAATCAATTTTTTGGAACATCCGTTGCTATCAATGATGACTTTTTAATTGTTGGGGCAAAAGGGGATAATCAGAGTAGAGGAGCGTCATATGTTTTCACTAGAGACGAAGATACTGGTGTTTGGGAACAGTCTCAAAAAATAATAGCATCAGATGGTCAGACTGGAGATGAATTTGGAGGACAGGTTTCTATTTCGGAAAATTATTTCGCGGTAGGAGCGGAATTCGCAGAGACTAATACCGAGGCTAAGGGGGGGGCAGTCTATATCTTTACTTATTCTAATATATGGAATGAATTAAAAAAAATAATAAGCGTTGATGAGTCTGGTTTAATAGCGAATCAATTCGGACATTCAGTTGACTTAAAGGGAGACTATCTAATAATAGGTTCTCCTAACGCTGCAAACAAAGGTGTAGCTGACGTTTTTTACAAGAAAAGGAATTGGGGGCATTTAAAAAAGATAACAAGCGACCAAACAGCAAGTAGTCTTTTCGGAAATAGCGTTGGAATAGATTATCCTACTTTGGTTGTAGGGGCTTCTGGGTTTACAGATACTACCGATGAGGGAAAAATTTATATTTTTGAAGACCCTGAAGTTAGATTGCGTTTGGCTCAAGAATTTGATGCAGATTTCCAGCCATCGAAAGCATCCATTTACTTAAAAAGAAGTGGGAGTAATTCAAGCTCCTCATGGTTACTAACTGATAATGAGCCAACAATTATTGATGCTACTAATTTTTCTACAATAAGTAAAGCAGAAGTAGTAGACCCACTTGATATGTCTAATAGTACAATCCTTCATTATAAAATGAATGATAACGAAGCAAGCACTACAGTTATAGATAGTGAGGGTTTGAGCAATGGAATTTATTCGGGGGCAAATACAGTTGACAAATCAGAAACGGGTAAAATAAAAACTTGTCTTACTTTTGATGGCTCGTCAGATTATATCGATTCTAATACCGATCTTGAGTCTATATTTAGAAATTCTTTTAGTGTCAACTGTTGGGTCAAGAAAGTAGATGTTACTCCTACCTCAACAGAATGTATTTTTGGAGCTGGGGTGATCAGTGGTATCTGTAATTTAACTTTTCTCAATAATAATATTATTTTTAATTATAAAGCAGGACCTGGAGCATCTGTTAATGCAATTGCGGCACATGGTATGACTAGTGAAACATGGCATATGATAACAGCTAATGTTGAAGAAGTTAATACAAATGAAATTCGCATAAAGTTATATATAGATAATGTAGAAATACATAATAGTGGCAATTTAACAAGTAATATGAACTCTTATGCAAGTAATAATATATTTGTTGGGGCTCTTAATAATGTTGGCTCTGATGATTGCCACCTCGAAGGAGAGATAGATGATTTTAGGGTATTCGATAAGATTTTAACTGAAGTGGATAGAAACTTTTTATACAATGATGGAGATGGAACTGAAAATCTGGCATACCCCAATAGTGAGTTAATATTTGAAGACGAAATAGGAGATTTCACTGGGAATGGGCATATAACTAGCAGAGAATCTTCTTATTCGACTACTGATTATCCAACTATCAATTATCCTATTAGAAGCCTTGTTCCCGACAATTATAACGTTTGGATGCGATGCCGTACAGGAAGCGAAGATATCTCAGGTTCTTCAGTTTTTGTTGCTGATATACTACTTGATGGGATTATTGTTAAAGAGATAAGCACAGTTATTGCTGACGGGGAATGGTCTTGGGTTAATACTACATTAGTTTTACCAGATATCCGACAACATATCTTAGGGATAAAGATAAAGGAAAACTTGTCGAAAATAGATAAGATTATATTATCAGCAGATACCGATTTTACCCCAGAGGGAAATGGTCCTCCTCAGTTATCATCTCCCTATGTCACTATTCATTTAAAAGTTTATGATAGCGATGGCTTTGCTCCAACTGATCCTTTAAATGTGTATAGCTACAAAACCACACTAGACGAAGTTATTCAGGATGATTGGTACAACTTCGATATCTCTTTTACAGATACAGTAGTATCTGAATACGGTCAATCGCTTTTCCTAGTTATGAGTTCTTCAGGGGCGAATTTAGATAATTTTGTTCTTTGGGAAGTAGTTGATTCAGATGAATATTCTCCTTGGAGTACCGCTCTTAGATTAACAGAGATCGGTTCTGTTTTTAGTTCTGAATATCTATTTTTTACTAATAGGCTTTATTACCAAGCAAAAGATGGAAATGCCGATATAAATACTGATGTTTGGTATTTAGATAATACTAAAAAACATGCTTTTAAAATATATAGCGATTTTGATCCAATAAGGGACATATAGGATATGGCGAAAAAAATAATAGTACCTCCTGTAGAAAACACAGAAACAGATATCAACGTTTTTTCAGATAAGTTAAATCAGATTTTAAATAACGTTAAGATAGTTGATAACGGAGATGGTACGGAATCAGTTGAACTAGATCTTGATGATAGAGTGGTAACTTTTGTTATAGACCAAAGCGGAAGTATGACATGGAACGATAATGGAGGTTTTCGTCATCAGATAGCTACTAAGATAATCGAGGATATAGAAGCTAATTATCCTGGAGAGATTAAGTATAATCTATTTCAATATGGGGCTATAATTTCAAATGTTTTATTTTTCGGACTTATAGAGCAAGATGGATTTAACCCTAACGATATTGATTCTTTAACTGCTCTTTATTATGCAGATGATGACGCAAATTTTGCGGGAATAAGAGTTGTTAGAAATATAGAAAGAATAGTCGACGGAGAAACATTAACTTACCCTACATCACCTATTGATGGGATAATTGTTACAGAAGGTTTTGTTACTAAAGCTTTAGACGACGACATAGAAGAAGGGACTACTTATTATTATTCTGTTTATACCGTTGATAAGGAAGGTCGTTTTAGCCGAGGAGTAAATGTTAGAGCAACTCCAAGAGATAGGATCATCCCTAGAGGGGTAACTATATTTGACAGTTTTAAAAAATTTGGAGAGAATCCGTATCCTATCATAGGTAGCGGAGTTCAAAGAGATGAGAATATTATAGGTCTCTGGCATATGAACGAACTAGAAGGTTACAGGCTGTTCGATTTTAGCGACACAAAGGCTAACCTGACGTTAATAGACGAAGAGCCATCTTGGGTAGGGGGGAAATTTACCCCTGCTGGTGAGGGGGCTATGTATTTCAACGGCATAGATGATCACGCAAGCGTTGATGACGTTTCTGATTTATATCTTGATTTAATAACCAATCATCCTCAGATAAGCGTTATGGGATGGGTACTCCCCTATAAAGATACTGGAATTCAAACGATTATATCTTCTTCAACAGATAGTATTGATAGCTATCAATTGTTTTTTCAAAATAAGAAGTTATTTTTCCAGGGGCATGATGGAACCTTTATTCAAAGCGGATCTTCTGACGACGATGTCTTAGAATTAAATAAATGGCAGCATATCTGTGCCACATATGATTATAATGGTGGTATTGAAGTAATTAATCTTTACCATAATGGGCAGCTTCTAAATTCCTCTACGTCACCAATTAGCCTAACAGGAGCGGTAAGTGAATATCGTTTTACTATCGGAGCGAAGAGAACGTCTTCGTCTACTCTGAATTATTTCTATGGGAAGATAACAGAAGTTAGTGTCCACAATACTGTAAGGGGTTTAGATTATATTCAAGCACAGGTTTCAGTTAAACCAGTTATCGACCCAGTTACAGAGGAGCAATATATTGATCCTATTACAGGAGACCCCGTTACTGAGGCTATAGGTCTTAAAGGGGATAATGGAGATCGTTTAAATGTCTTTAAGTACACTGTTCCTGAAGATGCAGATTATCTTGGAGGAGAAGTTCTTATTGTTAAAAATGAAAAGGAAATACCCTCTTGGGAATTAGATGGTATATCTATTCACTCCAATACGATAGTAGTTGCAGGAGATTATTTCGTAACAGATGCTGACGATTTTGTTTTGGGGGAAGATTACTATTATAGAATTTATTCACACAATACATTAGGTAATTATAGCTACTCTACAGACTCTCCTTCTTTAATATTTAGAACGCCAACAAGAATTCTTCCAGAGTATATACCCGATTTAGAATCTGTTTTAGAAGGTCCATCAATACCGTTTGGAGTTCCAGTAACTGTTGGAGGAACTAAGAAAGTTGGTATACGTTGGAGAAATGATTTAATAACTGATGATAGGATAGAAAGGGTTAAGATATATGTCTCGACAAGTACCTTCCCAACAGTCAATCCGGACGGAGGCTCAAGTGGGACTCTGGTCTTTACAGGTAATCTAAATGATAGTAGTTTTGTAGATAGAGATCTTACTAATGGTATAGAAAGATTTTATACTATAACCAATATAGATAAGTACGGAAGAAATTCTTCTACACATATTACGTCATCGGCGACACCTTTAGCCTCCGTTTCGGCAGAGGAAGAGGCATTGATTCCCCTCTTGGAAGTAGATAACTTGCATTACGAAATAGTTAATAATGAAGCTATTAGTATTGTTTGGGATCAACCTGTAAAGCATATTAAAGATTTGACAGCTTTCTTTGGTCAACCAGCTTTGCTATACGCTACAATAACAGATGAATTCGGACAGCCAGTGCCAGATGATACAATTGTTGAAATGTTTATTGAATCTAACATTACCAGAGAAACAGAAGTCGATGATGTTTTTACTTTGGGAGAACTTGCCACTTTTACTGATGAGGACACTTATTCTTTTATAACTTCTAATATTAAAAATGGGATAATACAGGCGACACTTGATATGACCTCTAACACCGACATCTTGTCTCAGATAACAGCTGCTGAATTTAAGATAAGAGTTAAGTCTTTTATTCCTTCGAATTCAGCCAATCAAGGTCAGACAGCTTCTGATGGACAAGCCGATTCAAATGTCAATGTAAGTGGACCTATTGGAGATTACCTTAATATTATAAATGAGTTAATAGCCGATATAGAGGGAGAAGATGTAACGACTGCAACTTCGACAGATAATATATTTGAATACATTTCTCAGCCTTTGACTATTTCTTATTCTAATCCTTGGGAATTAGAGATAATTAATAGAGATGATAAGGTTGTTGAGGAGAGGTGTTATTATTATAAGAAAGATAAAGAACTAGGTGTAGTAAATTTGACGCAGATGACAGAGACCTTAAATGGTTCTTACATCCGCTCTTCAGATCCATATACCGCTAGAGTAAAGGTTACTTTTCAGGGAGAACCAGTTCCTGCGGGAACACCTATCCAGGTGGCTATCTGGGATGCTGATGTAGATTTATGTTCATGTGCAACAGAGGAGCCAGACCCAGGCTGTTATCCATCTTTTTCCAAAACTAATGCAAGTGAGATAGTAACATTGCCTAATTCTATATTTACAACAGTTGATGGTATCGAGACTAGATTAAGCCCTTCTGGAGAGACTATTGAGACACCTATTTCTTATGTAGATGTTTCGTTGTACCCTCCGAACCTCCCTTTAAATGTAATTTTATATGCTAAGGGGTTATTTGCAGGTTTATCTGCTTTGAAAAGTTTTGGCGTTGTCTTCCAGAATATTTTAAGGATAGATTTAAATGCACAACCTCCTCAAGCAGACGGTGTTAATATTAAAGAACAGCAATCTTCCGTTTATATAATAAACCCAGATTTTCCTACTAATACAAATCTCTATACTTACCCTAAAGATGAATCTATTGTTGAATGGAAGATAGATCCTAAATTTGCTTTTAAGGAAACAGGAAGTGGTCTAACATCTACTCTTGTCGAGGTTGACGTTATTCCTCGTAATTTATACTCAATAGATAATGTACCATTACCTAATGGTGTCTTCTCTTATACTCGAACCTCTACAGCAAGAAATGTCTTCTTGGGTCCTGTTGAAAATAGAGGAGATAAGATAACAGAGACATACGAGTTATCAGCAACTATATCTTATCAGGGATTAAGTTCTCAAGCTAGACAGGAGATAGAGATAAACCATAACAGTGAGTCTCTTGACCTTTTCGGAGCTAGATTCTTAATGGAGACGGAGTATGGATATAGGAATTCCCGCGGAAATAGAATATGGTCAGATGGCGTAGACTATAAAAAAATATATATAAGCAGAGATCCTACTACTGCTGATTATCCAGAATTTTTATACGGTGACTTATTTAGAAACTGTGCTGCTGAAGAGGACTCACCTGTTCTTGAACTTAATACATCCGGACAAGAAGTTACTTTAAGAAGTTTAGATGAAGTAGAGTTCGTATGGGGTGATGTCTCTGAGATGATGGATCCTTATACAGGTAGGAAATATTTAGAAACAACAGACGATACGTCTATCTCTTTTGGAGAGGCAAAGGTTATTTTAGATACTCACGTAGATGGAGATTTGGAATCAGATAGAACTACGGTCTATTTCAGAGTTAATACTTTTAACCCAGGATCTAGTTGTAGTCGATCTGCTGAGCCTCCATGTGATGATGTAAATCTTAGATGTTTAAACTTGACTACTTGTCAGATACCACTAGGTAATTTTTCGATTAGCGGAGAAACATTTCTTCTTGTTCAAGGAGAGCCTTTGAAACTTATTGGAGGAGGTAGCGATGAAAGTGGAGTCCCTCCTTGCCCTGCATGTTTTAACGAGCCTCTAAGAGTTTCAACAGTATGGACAAAGATAGATGGAGAGGATACCCCCAAATTAGGAGAGTTTCCAGAAGACGCTATAAGTGTTAATTCCTCAATGGATATTAGAGTTGAGGTTTCCTTCTCAGGACTACCTGTTCCTGATGGTACTCCTCTTTCTGTTGTTGTTGGCAATAATGACGGAAGAACTGTTTTTAGTCCATTCGAGAATATCGTATTCACAGAAATCGATATTGATGGCAGGAGCTATGCTGATGCTAAAATAATAATATTACATGTTCCAGATGTAACTTCAACAGAATTAGTTAATATATTCTCAATCTATAATGAGGTTGGAGATGTAGATCGTAGAATAGGTACGGAGTACAATATGACATTGACTATCTTAGATGTACCTGGTGAGACTGAGCCATACGCCCCACCAGTAGTTGAGCCACAAGAAGAAAAGACAGTTTATTCAAAAACTCTTGAAAGATATAATATAGATTTGAACGAGTGGAGCTATTCTACAGATATGAGCGTAGCTAGGTCTGCTGCATTTGTAAGCAGCGTTAATAATAAGGTGTACGTTTCTGGGGGATTTATTAATAACGAGATAGTCATAACTCCTAAGTTTGAAGTCTATGATGCATTGCTTGATACATGGTCATTTGCACAGGTAATGCCGACCCCACGATTCGGAGGTCAAACAATTGTTATCGATAGTAAGATATATATGATAGGAGGTTGTTTCTATGATCATCAAAATCAAAATATAGAAGTTAGCAGAGCAGTTGAAATGTATGATACTTTAACAGAAGAATGGTTCGAGCTTGCAGATATGCCTATTATGGGAGCCGGTGCTAACGAACAGCTCTATGGAGTTGCCTACGGCACAGCTGCACATGTAATCTTAGACACAGGTAGCGATACTTTAAATTATATTTATATTCTTTCAGGTGCTACAGAGGTCTATGACGGGAATAATGGTATAGATATAGATATGGTAAATGACAGAATATTAAGGTATTGTATTGAAACGAACTCTTGGGATATATCGACTCTGCCTTTATTTGGAAGTGACTTAGATACCTATCAAAGAATATCTCCATTAGGTTTTTCAGAAGATAATCAAATAACTGTTTTTAATGGAGCTATCATTGATTTAGATGCACTTCAGAGCGAATTTATTTTTACAAATGAGATATACACTATAACTGTTACTGAGGATATAGATTTAACTGATTTCGTACCAGTAAGTCTTATAGGTACTAGACCTCTAGCTAAGTATCAGTCATCTTTAGTAGAGTACTTCCCAGACCCTTCAGGTTCTGATAGATTTTTATTTGTAATAGGAGGAGCTAGCGATGATTCGTTGAGTTTAGATATTGTTGAGAGGCTAGACACTTCTATTCAGCCTTACGACTATACTAATAGCGAATTAACTCTTGAGCCTTTATCTAAAGGGAGAAACGCATTAGGTGCGGCGTTCGCTTATGGCTTGGTTGACGAGTACGGAGAGATTGCTCCTTATATCTATGTAATGGGTGGAAAAACATCAGGTAACGATGACGATGTTATCGAGATAGGCTTTGGGGATTAATTATGGCTACAACATTAAGATGTAAACTAGATGGCAAACAGTCAGTAACTTTTCCTGTTACTCTTAAGAAGAACGGTAGATTTTTAACTGATCCCGTGAAGATAATAGTTAGAGGTTTTTTAAAGTTTGACGAAGATGACGCTAATCGAGACGAAGTGTCTATCTATGAATCAGGAGAATATCAAAGAAACTCCGCTAATTTACTCGAAGATAAAACGATAGTTTATCCTGTACTGTTCACATCGGACGAGATAACAATAAATAATGGTAAGGGAACAATTACCCTCTTGCCTAGATCTGAAGATATCTTATCTGACTATAATACTATCTCAGGCAGAGTTAATGCTGGAGATGCTGTCGTTTCTGAAACAGAAATTTTGGAAGAGGGAGATACTCAGATACTTATTGAGGTAGGAAAAGAAAGAGTTCCATATAAGGTTTCAATACAAGTTACTTTAGTTGATGAAAATGAATCGTATTTCGGTCAGACAATAGACAGGATTTCTGTCGACGATCAAGAAGGACAAGGTCTTTTTAGGCAAGATACAAAACAATTAACAGGCAATCTAATAATAGAATTTTATAGCGACTTAGAATGGATACCTTCTATTAAATCTATGTTAGGTAGTAATGCAGGGACATCTCAGGAGGCTTTAGATGCTATTGAGAATTTGGCTAATGAAGTTCCTTTTGGTTCTTCTGCGATGTACGATGCCTTAACTGCATCAGCGGAAACTTTATCAGATAATGAGGTCGATCCTTTTAGGAAGGTTATATACCTCTTAACGGACAATGATTCGAATATGTCTGTCTCTACTGCTGACGAGACAATAGATGACATTAATGCAATAGATGGATTTAGAAAAGTTCCTATTTTGACTGGTAACTTACAGGTCACTAAACCTATAACCTTATCAGTTAAAGCGAATACCACAGACACCGTTAACCTGAATAAGTTGGGGTTCTTGACCGGCGGGCAAAGCGTAACAGTTGTTGACGAAAGTTTTATAGATGAAATTGTTGACATCTTCTATGGCGAAGCTGTGGGAGCTATGGGGTATGGACGTTATGAGTTTACAGTAGATCTGCAATCGATAGTTGCTATAGAAAGAATAACAGGTGGCTTCCTCGCAGAAGACTTAAGGTCTAGTGCTAGTTGGCAAATAGAGTTAAGTAACGATAATTACACTTATACTGCTGTTGATGAAATATTCTCTGTGACAAGCGTCTATCAAGAAGAAGACTCTTATGCTAGATATATCAAATTTAAAGTTACATTGATAACAGGTTTTTCAACAGACGAGTATTTAGGAGGTCCAGAATCTCCGATATTAAATAACTTTGAGATAATCTATAACAAGAGTAAAGTAGTATTTTTATTCCTTAATAATGCAGATGACGGAAACTCTCCGCATCAAATGGTTATAGCAGTAGATGGGAATTCAATTACTCCAGGGCAGATAGAAGTGGGCTTGTCAAAATCTGATTCAAGCAATTGGGTAGACTACTCTAACGGATCTCAACCAACTGTCGATCAGAATGGAAAGATATCTATTCCTATAAGATTTTCTCAAGATACTAGCGAGTTCCCTCAAGAGCCTCTTAGGAAACTTGACTATTTTACTTTGCAGACTTTATATGGCTCTTGGGATCCATATTCTACAATTGCGGTATATGATAAGGGGGGGCAAGTTATCTCTGCTAGAGATTACAAACCATATCCTCGAAATGGATTAGTAGTTTTTAATACTATATTGCCAGATAATTATGTCGATGGAGATTATTCTATCGGCATCTTGAATGGTAGTGATTATAAGTTAGGTTTCAAATTAACTAATATTTCTAATGAAGATAATTTAGAAATATATGGTTTAGGTAAGATGTATTCAACAGGTAAGGATTTATTACCTCCAGTTGAGAAGCTTCCTCCAGAGGCACAAGAAGTTAAGGTCTCTCCAGAAGTTCCAAACGTCTTTAGTGTAATTAGTTTAAGTTATGTTTATTTTGATAGTAATTTCGACGATGAAGATATTTCCCAAAGAGAGATAAAATGGTATATTAACGGAGTTAATGTTAGTTATCTTGACGGTCTTACTTCATGGAATGATTTGAGCGACATAAACGATCCTATATATCAAAACGCTTTGTCGTTTACTGCTTCTGATCTAAATGATGGAGAGACAGCGGAGCAAAGAGCGAGGTCTTTAGGGGAGTCTATTATAAAAGTAGGCGATACTATTTATGCAACGGTTAAAGTTAGCGATGGAGAACTTCTTAGTGAGTTAAAGAAGGCAGATACCGTTAATGTTATAGAGGGCATTCCTACTGTATCTGAAATCTTAATACGAGGGCTTGATGTCAATGGTGCTATTGTTGATAGAATATCTTCCGACAATACAGCTTTCGTTACTTTTAATTTAAACGCAGACACTACTGGTAATCAGTCTGAGATAATCTGGTTCGTAGGTGGCTTCGAATTTAAGAGAGGAGTATACGGATCACCTGTTGCTCCTGATAAGGTTCCTGCCGATAGGTTACTCCCAGGTGAAGTTAGCTTAAACACTGGCGATTGGGCTTTAAAAATAGCTAACGAGATATGGGTACAGATAATACCAAGTACAGGAACATCTATAGGGCTGGCTACTACCAGTGGAACTAAAATTGTGGAAAATGCATACCCAGTAATAAGCAATGCTTTGATATTACCTACGGTAGTTACTCAATTTTCAGATATGACTTTGACATGGGATTTCTCAGATTTTGATATAGATGTATTGCAGACTGAGAGTCAAGTAGATACAAGTAGAGTTGATTGGTATCTTAAAACTACGGCAGGTGGTTCAGTCCAAACAACGGATTTTGAAAAGGTTGACGCTGCTCTCATAGATACAGATATACCTAACCACGTGTCTGTCGTTAGATCTGCTATTCTGAGTGAAGGGCAGCAATGGTTCGCAAGAATAACGCCTAACGACAGCGTAGATGATGGCACTGTTGTTCAGACGCAAACAAAGACTATAACAAGTGGATAACAGATGATAGCTATTTTAGTATTAACTTACAATAATATAGAGACAACTAAGAAATTTATAGAAAGGCTTTACAGTGGGACTAGGAACAATTTTGACTTGTTTATTCTTGATAATAGTTCTAATGATGGGACGGTAGAGTATCTATCTTCTCTTACTCACGATAATTTACATGTTTTTTTCAACAAGAAGAATGAAGGCATAATTAATGGCAGAAACAAACTATGGTTTTTATCTCATGGAGTATGTGACTCTGATTATTTCTGTTTCTTAGATAACGATCAGTTTATTCAAGAAGGTTGGGATGATACTTATTTAAACTTGATGAAAGATTACGACGTAGTCGGAGTTGAAGCCTGGCAAATGAAATCAAATTTTCAACCTACCCGTAGAATAAAAAATACATCTGAATATTTTAGTTATGTTGGTTGCGGTGGAATGATGATAAAAAGGGAGGTCATCGAAGATATAGGTCTATTCGATACTCAGTTTAATCCCGTCTATTTTGAAGACCCAGATTTTTGTTTTAGAGTGATTCAGAATGGATACAAAATAGGTTGGTGCCATTCTGAAGCTATTGTTCATCAGAAACACGACTTAACCCTACACGGAGACAGAAGAAAATTTTTTATGAGAAATCTTAAAATCATACAAAATAAATGGAGAGATTTTCCATTGCCGAAATTAAAAATGGATAATTAAAAAAGGGATATTGTTTTAGTTGTTGAATATATAATTATTGAAGTATTTGAACGGGAATTCGAAATATTTCAATGAAAAATAATACAATATATTATAAAGAGTGATTTCTTTTTCTTTTATTCCCGTTCAAGAATTAGATGTTCGCTCTTTTTTTATGGAGTGAGCAATATGGCAAATAAGAAATGTTTAAACTGTCAAAACAAATTGTCAGTCAAACAGTTGAAATTCTGTTCCGCTACTTGTAGAAAAAAATTTTAACAAAGAAAAAAAGAAAGAGCAGGCAGCGAGATACTACCGGAAAAACAAAACAAAGATACTAGATAGCGTTAAAAAGTACGACGAGTCTAATAAGGAAAAAATGAATGCTTATAGGAGACGATACCGTATAGATAATGGCGAAAAAAATATAAAATATCAAAAAGCGTATCGCAAGAAAAAGGGAAACATTTTATTAGAACAGAAGAAAGAGTATTATAAAAAAAATAAGGCACAGATATTAAATCAAAAAAAGATATATAAGAGAAAAAGAAGAAAGGAAGACACTGTATTTAGAATGAATTGTAATTTTAGCAGGAATATTCATCATTCTTTATCGATGAGAGATATTAGTAAGAACAGGAGGAGGTGGGAAAGAATTGTAGGTTATACCGTTCAAGATTTAAAACAACACCTTGAGAGCCTATTCGTAACAGGAATGTCTTGGAGCAATTATGGGAAAAACGGCTGGGAGATTGACCATCTATTGCCAGTGTCATTTTTTGAATATAAAAACACAGATGATGTCGAATTTAAAATGTGTTGGAGGCTAGAGAATCTTCAACCTCTTTGGGCTAAAGAAAATGTCAGAAAGAGCAATAAAATATTAAAATAAAAATGGAAGGGAATAAAAATGGATAAAGACACCATCACTGCTAAGATAAAAGAGTTAGAAGATATACAAATCAGAATAGAGATTAAGAAAAAAGAAGTTAATAAAGAGATTATGGATTTACGTTCTCAGTATTACAGGATAGTTGACAAAGAGAATGCAGAGAAGAAAAAGATAAAAGAAGCGAAAGGTCCACCTGACATGAGCTTCTTAGATGACGCTGGTTGGTCGGATTTTAATTGAAAAGTGATTTACTATAAAGTATTATTAGGGGATGAAACTAGGAATATGTTGCAATTTCACCCATCCGAGTGTCGGAGGTTCAGAGATAGTATGTAAAGCCATAGCAGAGAGCATGGCGAACACTTACGGTATGGACGTTACTACCTTTGGGTGTAACGTGCAAAAAGATTTCGTTCACAATGAAGTCAAGTATACAAAGTGTTTAAAGGGTAATACCTTTTTAAATCAAATTCAAAACCTTGACCATCTTTTTATATATTCAGATTCTTTTTGGGGATTTGAAGCAATTCTTGATAATCTCGATTTTATAAGACCAACATTATCCATAGCTTTACTTGGTATGTATGCGATGCATGAAGATGATCGTCTTTTTAGTATTTTTCAAGACAACATAAAACATTTTAAAGTAATAACTCACTCTAATGGGTATCAAGACTATAAAAAGTGTTTTGATAATAAAATACCAGTTACTGTTATTCCGAATGGAGTCGATTTAAAAGAATTTAATACTCCCGATAAGATAAACATTCGCGAAAAATACGAGATAGATACAGAAAAAGTTATTTTGAACGTGTCTAATTATTTCTATGGAAAAGGACAAGAATATTTAGCTCCTGTTTGTAGTTTTTTGCAGGATATGAGAGAGGGTGATTTTACTCTCGTTCAGTTAAGCAATACCGTTAAATATCCTCATGATAAAACTTTTTTACAACGAGCGAAGAAGCAGTTTATAAATACAAACATTAAGCATAAATTCTTGAGGGATATTCCAAGAGAGGATGTTATCATGTTTTTCAAACAATCTGATGTTACTGTTTTAACATCTTTGAAGGAAGTTTCTCCAATAGTTTTATTAGAATCTATGGCATCTGAAACGCCTTGGGTATCTATGAATGTTGGGAACGCTCAGGATCTTGGGGGGGGGATTTCAATCCCATATAATAATCATGACCAAAAAGGATATAAAATTATTACGCCTGTTATCGCAAGAAGTTTAGCCTCTATGATAAACGTATATCTAGAAAGGGAAGACTGTTCTGATGGGCGAAATGGCAGAGACTTGGTAGAACTTATCTATAATTGGGATAAAATTTGCGAACAATATTATAATATTTTCAAAGGTTAAATATGTCAAATCCAAAAGTTAGTATAATTTTTCCATTTTATAATTGCGAAAAATATATAGAAGAAGCACTTGCATCTATGGAATATCTGAAATCTGATGATTTTGAGATTATAGCGATAAATGATGGCTCTACAGACAAAAGCGTAATTATTGCTTGGGACGCACTGGGACGCTTCTCAATTGATTATACTTTAATTAGCATGAAGCATAGGCAGGGATGCTTTTCTGCTCGTATGAGGGGCATCAAGGTCGCTAGGGGGCAGTTTATAGCCTTTGCTGATGCCGATGATGTCAGTATTGAAGGAAGATTCGAAAAACAATTAAAATATTTAGAAGATAATCGATGCCCTCCCAGATATATTGACGGTTGCGGCGGCTGGGCAGAGAAAATTGATGAAAACGGTCAAAATATAGGATTAATGGATTACCCTCCTCTAAAGAATGAAGATATAATAAGTAAAATCAAAAATGACCCTACCTGCAACCCTTTTATAGACCCAACTATGATGATAGATAAGGCAGTAATATATCATTTAGGTTATCGGATAGGTTATGGGGTAGATTTAGTAGCGGATATGGACTTGTGGCTCAGGGCGTTAAAGATGAAGTATACTTTCCATAATATCCAAGAGCCTCTGATTAAGTACAGAGTAAATCCAGAAGGCAATACGCAAAGCCATCAAAAAGAAATGATAAGGCAACATGTTAATGTCCGTAATGAATTCATTAAAGGAATTTAAGACGGTACTATTGAATACTATAAGAGAATTTTAGCTTAAGGAGAGGAGACATCCATGAAATATGTACCGCATTGGGTAATTGACGCTTTAATGTCTAAGAAGTTTAAATGTCACAATTGTAAGAAGGCATTTTTATCTAAAAATTTAACAGCATTAGGGATAAGAGAAAGTTTCAGCGACCCGACAAAAGAATCGTTTTTTATTGAACTTGTATGTCTAGATTGTAGTAAGACTACATTTTTTGAAATGCAGGAAATGAATATAGTCGAGTTATCAGAAGATGTTTTGGAAGAAATAGATGCTGATTTAGAGGCTATGGAGGCTCTAGAAGAAATGCGTGAAATGGATATGTCTTCAGATAAAAAAGATTTTTCGAGAAAAAAGAAAGAACCGTTAAACGATTTAGAAAATGAAGATACTTACGAGGAAAGACCTAGTAAGATAACATGTAAGGATGTAAGAGAAGTTAAAAAAATTCTAAAACCAAAAGATTTTAAACATGAGAGTTTCCTTGAGATGATAGGAATGACTCCGGAGGAAATAATGAAATATAGGGAGATAGAATGAAAGTAACTGATTTTGCTTTGGCTCAACATATTATTAAGGACTTATGTAAGATGGAAAATGTCTCATTTGTAGATGTCACCGTTTCTTTTGAGAAGGATGGAGAAGGCATACATATAGCAGAGAACGTAAACGTATGTCAGACTATTTATAAAATAGTTTCTATCTATATTGAAAACTCTTCAAGAATTTTAGAAAAGGAACTTCTTGTCGATAAATCCGATAGAGAAAATTTTTTAATGAGCTTAGCAACTTCTTTAAGATCTATCGCTCACTCAGATGATACTTTTTCTTCAGAACATAAAGAACTATTTTTGCAAAGATTGTATCAGAGACCTCTTGTATGGATAATTTTGAAAGATTTAATCTGTCCGATTTATGATAAGCCTTTAGAGAATATTCGAATTGTTGTTGGAAATAACCCTCAAGTAGATATAGCTAAGTATTACAAGAAAGGCGAGTTTAACTGTAGAGGAGGGAGTAACTATTCATTTATATTTGTGAATGAAGTTGATAATAAGCCAGTTTTAAATGCCTTACTACTTATAGAATCTTTGAAAGCTTATGGTCTAGATCCTGTCAAAATATTATTAGATATATTCGAAAGTGAATTGTTTGATAAATTAGATGGTTTAATAACTCTTGCCTTTAATGATAAGCCAGAAGGCAGGAGAGTTTTTCTTAATACTTTGATGAATGTTCTGAGAATTGAACGTACTTCTAAGATTAAAACTGCTCAGCAACAAGAGCAGTCTCAAAATAATAGTCCAGATAAGCAGAATCAATTTTGGTTCTTAGGGTTAGTTGAGGGAATGTTAGAGCCGGTTAGAGGTTCAGATTGGTCAACGACTAGAGATTTAGAGCCTTATGTCGAAGCATTTTGGAATAAGGTAGAGAATGTTAAAAAATCTAAAGGTGGTCAAAACGTTACGTTTAACGAGCTTCTACAGCTAAAAAGAGAAGAAGGACCGTTAGGAATAGATACAGGCAGAACTCTTCAACAGCTTTTATCTTCAAATAGAGTTTGGTAAGTGAAAAAGAATATGATAAGATATAGCATAGAAGGATATAGTAACAATGGAAAAAGAAAAAATAATGGCAGAATTGTCACAATTTGAGACTGAGATACTAAGCGTTCATAATAAAATACAAGAAGCAGTTTCTCTTGCAAGAGATGGGAAATGGTACCATGCTGATACTAAATTGCAAGGAACTAAGCAGAAAGTTTTGAATTTATACAGCGATTTACAGTCTCTACAAAAAGAGATAAATAATGAAAACGCTACAGACTGAAAATTTTATTAAGATATCCGACATCGGAGGAGATTATCAAAGCCAACAAAGTCCTTGGAGTGAGAATGCCACTCCTCCTGCAGCCGGTCGTACAAATTTTTTTGGCGAAAAAGGAGATAGTAAAGACGATATAAAGAAGAAGTGGAAAAGGACAAGAATTCCTAAGTCGAAGGTTAAAATGCCCTATCAACAAGATGGAGTTCCAGGGAGTACAATATAGATAGATGGAAATAACACTTAGGTTAGATAATAACACAACTTACATAATCGGTAGGTTGGGAAGTCAAATATATCAAGGTCTAAAAAAGAAGCTGGGATATATGCCAGAAAATGCTCTTTTTATGATTAAGCAAGTTGAAGAAAAGAACGAAAGAGATAGATTATCAGGTAAAGATATATCCTGGAAGCAAGACTGGGACGGGACTATTAGTACTATTTGTTATAGTGCAGGCAATTGTAAATGTGCGATTAAAAAACAAGGAACTCATTTTCCCACAGGGCTAGCTTCAAGGGCTGTCAATTACCTACGTTCCCTTGGAATAACTGTTCATGTAGAAGACTGTAGAAAGCCAGTGTACAAGTCTTTAAATCTCGCTATGTCTGATTGGTTTGAGCCAAGAGACTACCAACAAGAAGTAGTAACCGCTGCGTGCAATGTAGATAGGGGTATTATAAAATGTGCCACAGGTGGGGGAAAAACCGCGATGGCCTCTGCTATATTAGCGAATAGAGGAGTATCTCCAATGATATTCTATGTTACCTCTATTGACCTATTAAGACAAGCAAAAGACGAATTAGAGAAATTTATAAAACAAGAAGGTTTGGATATAACTGTTGGGGAGCTTAGCGGCTTGAAGAAAGATATTCAAGACATAACAGTAATGACAGTTCAAACAGCAGTAAGGTCACTTGGTGGAGTTTGGAAAAAGATTGATGATGAAGATAGAACTAAAAAAGAAAAAGAAGATATATCTCAAATTAAGAAAGACGTTAAGAAATTAATACAGACATCAAAGCTAATGATGTGCGATGAAGTTCAACACTGGGCAGCGGAAACTTGCCAGATAATTTCAGATAATTCTTTTGAGGCTAGATATAGGTATGGGCTATCAGCAACTCCTTTCAGAGATCAAGGCGATGACATATTAATTGATTCTTGTTTTGGAAGAGTTATCGCTGATATATCTGCTTCTAAATTAATTAACTTAGGATATTTAGTAAAGCCTAAGATAACTTTTATTACAATGGAAAATCCTGGGCTTTCGTATAAGCTTAGTTACGCCGATATCTACAAAGAAGCAATCGTTAATAACGCTGCTAGAAATAATATCATTTCGGTTTTGGCTCAAAATATGTCAAATGACGGAAGAAGCGTCCTTATACTATGTAAGCAGATCGCTCATGGTAAAATTTTAGAAAAGCTAATTCCTGGCAGTAAATTCCTTCATGGAACTCATTCAGCGAAAAAGCGAAAAGCACATCTAGATTTAATGAGAAGTGGCGATGCTAGCGTTACTATTGCTTCGACTATCTTTGACGAAGGAGTTGACTGTAAACCTTTGGACGGTCTTATCCTAGCTGGTAGCGGAAAGTCATCTACAAGAGCGTTACAGAGAGTAGGTAGGGTTCTTCGTCCATACACTTATCCTAATGGACGAGTTAAAAGTCAAGCGATGGTTGTAGACTTTATGGACGAATGCAAGTATATGAGAGATCATAGCAAAAAAAGATTACAAATTTATAGAACAGAACCAGAATTTGATGTGGAGATAATGTAGGCGTATGGTGCAGTGGGACGGAACTAAAAGAAATAAAAGATTAGAAACAGGTCTTATGGAAGATGAGATCAACTTCTCTATTAATGGAGGAGGAGATAGTATTAGCAATGACACTACTCGAATTGGTCACATAGCGACAGTTTTGAAGAAATTTAAAAATCCATATATCGGAAATAAAAGAAAACTCATTCCCTTCCTTATCGAGACTATTGACAAGCATAATATAGAGTACGAATCTGTCTTAGACTTATTCTCTGGTAGTGCTTTTTGTTCAATGGCATTTAAAATGCTTGATAAAAAAGTAATCTCTAATGACATTCTTTCCTGCTCTTATCTTAATGCTGTAGCGTTTGTTGAAAATAAGGATATCATTTTAACTAAAGAAGAACAGGATTCGTTATTCGAGTTCGTAGAGAACTATCCTGATGATATTATTAGCTACAGATATCTGAATAGACTAGATGAAGCAGAAATAGCAACTATCGCTATTTATTACAATAAGGCTATCGAGAAATGGGGTAGTCCTTTAGAGGGTAATATAAAATCAGCTTTGGCGATTGTTTACATGCAAAATTATATCATTGAAAAATGCTTTGTTGGAGGAAGGCTTAACTCCGGACAAATACTGGCTTCTTACGAACATAGAGTAGACCATGCTAAGAATAAAGGCTATTGCATGTTTTATAATGGAAAAGATTTTTCATATAGCGATATGAGATGGACAAATCCTATTTACCCTACAGATAAAAACCAGCACAAGTGCTATAACATGGATGCTATTGATTTATTAAGAGAGGTTCAACCAGAAGTAGACTTAGCTTATATAGATCCTCCTTACGGAGGTAGTCAAAGTGATTATGGTTTTATGTACGCATTGTTCGAAGAGATGCTTCATGGTAAAGACTATGAAGAGATAGAAGAAAAAAGATATGGGGCAAATAGGTTCATCGATAAGAGTAATTACAAAAAGAACTTTTCTCAGTTGATGTATTTCTCTAAGTACATTCCTAATATTGTTATAAGCTATAATGATACAAGTTGGGGCACTATCGAAGAGATATGCGAAGTTGTAGAAGAACATAGGAGAAATGTTACGGTTGAAGAGTTCGATTACTCCTATAAGTATAGGAGTAAAGAGAATAACGATAAAAGAACAAAAGAATATATAGTGATAGCGAAAGGGTAAAAAATGCTAATGGTTTCCGAACCGGATAAACTAATACTTGAAAGTCTCGCAAAAGCAAAAGGGATATCTACAGACGAAGTTAAAGAAGGTATAGAGAAAAAGGCTAAGACTAAGAGAAAAAGAAAGAAAAAAGGAGGTTCGCTCGATATCATAAGAAGTGATAAAGCTAGAGTGATTGAGTTCTCACAGATAAAGGGGAGCGTTCTTCGTACAGATCCCAAAGAAAATGTTTTTGAATGGGCAATTAAAGATGTTGCATTATATATCAAAAATAAATACTATAAGAAATTTGGCAAGGATTGGATGCATCGGGTAATAGGAGCTTCTATTGAACTGAAGAGACTCCATGATAGAATATTAGATGTCTATGGGCATTGTGATACTCTTGTTATGAGAGATTATGTAGATTATATTTTTCAAGAAGAAATAGAGGGGATGGTGGACGCTGCAGGAGGAGAGTTCTACATTCAAAATTTCAGGAATGATAAGTATATAACTTCTTTTAGTAGACTGTATGATTACAAAGAGAGTTTCGAGAGAGAGCATTGGGGTAAAAATAAGAAAGAGAAGTTGGAGAAGCGACCCTCTACTTCTAACCAAAGTATAGAAGAGGTTTTCTTCCTAAGCGAAGAGTCCTTTGTTACTACTTATGGCATCGTAGTATGTATCTTTTGGTTAATTAGATGCCAGGATTATACAAATAGAGAAGCATCTATGAAAGTTTTAGATATTTGTAAGAAAATAAATGATAAAGGTGAATTCAAGTTTGTAAAAGAAAAAACAGAATCATTGTCACCTTATCATGAGAGTATAAACTTTCCAAAGATGGAAGAGTTTCTAAGGAATATCGATGGTAGATATAAAATAGATATTGAATATAAGGAGAATGATATTATTAAAAGTAAGTTTAAATTTTTAGAGGAAAAGGTATGAAATACCAATGTGTTAACGAGCAGATTCGAGAAAAGATAGTACAATTAGTTATGGATGATGGCAGTATGAGAGGGGAAGTTCCTACCTATATCGCTATGGGTTTAGCCAAGGATAAAGGGTTAGACTTAGTGCAAGTCTCTCCAGGAAGTGATGACAAGTCTCCTATCTGTAAGCTTATGGATTACGGGAAAGTAAAATACAAAGAATCTAAGGGAAAGAAGAAACAAAAAAAGAGCGTTACGAAAGAAATAAAGTTTGGATTTAATATTTCTGATCATGACATGGGAACAAAGACGAAGCAAATCGCAAAATTTTTAGCTAAAAAATATGATGTTAGATTTACTTTGGAATTAAGAGGTAGATACAGATACATGAAAGATGCCGCTAGAGAAAAGATGAACGATCATTTAGAATCACTTGAAGACATAGCTCAATGGGATAAGGTATCAGAAAATAACAGTAATTTCTCTGTTACTTTAAAACCTCTTGGAAAGTGAAAAAGTTTGATGTAGAATGTTTGCTGACGATTTAATTTTTGGAGATGTAGTAAATGGATGACATGAAATTAGAAGAGAGTAGAAAAACACTTGAGATGATGGGGACGAAACAGTTTAGAGATGACTTTTTGACACAGTTGAAAGCCAGATATCCTCTTTCTTACATTACGACTAATGAGGAAAGACGTTTTATCTCTTTCTTGGAACATTTTTGCAGAGTAAACGGTTACTCTTGCTTTGTATGGGATTGCTTTAGAGGGTTAATAGATATGGAGACTGGCGAAAAGGCTGGAGGCACTGATGATTCAATCAAGATGCCGAACTCCATACTAGAGCATATAAGAGATGAATCTTCTCGTCTCGCTACCGACATTGACGAAATTACGACTCTTAAAAGTAGAGGCAAACGAGGCGTTATGTTTGTTCTCTTAGATTTCTTCAGGTTTATTGATCCTAAACACAGAACACCTCAATGGGATATTGAAAGAAGGCTTAAATCTTTAACAAATATCGATGGGGTAGTCTCCACCATTATGACTGGTCCTAGATATGCTGTCCCTGAAGTTCTCGAAAATTTAGTACAAACCATAGACTTCCCTTATCCTAATAGAAATGAGATTAAGAATATTTTATGGGGTGCTGTTGCTAGCGTTGAAGATAAGATAGTTGGATTAAAAGATCAAACGATAGAGATGGAAGAGGATTTAGTTAATGCTGTAAGTGGCTTAACTTTAATGGAAGCTCAAACTGCATTTGCTAAATCTTTAGTTCTTCATAAGGGCTGGAAAATTAAGACGCTACTTAAAGAGAAAAAGCAACAGATTGCTAAGAGTGGTATGTTAGAGTTTTATGACCAAGATATTAATATCGATGACATCGGAGGGTTGGCTAACCTTAAGGATTGGATTAAAACGAGAAAGCATTGTTTTAGCGAAGATGCAGAGGAATACGGTCTACCTAAACCTAAAGGTCTCTTGACGATCGGTTTACCTGGATGTGGTAAAAGTTTGGCTTGTAAAGCTGTTTCTAGTGAATGGAAAATGCCATTGGTTAGATTGGATTTCGGAAAAATGTTCCATTCTCATATCGGAGCATCAGAAGAGAATATAAGGAATGCTATTAAGATGGCAGAGACAGTCGCTCCCTGCATTATGTGGATCGATGAAATAGATAAGGGGTTATCTGGGACTCGTTCAAGTGGTCAAACTGACGGAGGAACTGGGAGTAGAGTATTTAGTACATTCTTAACTTGGATGCAAGAAAAGACAGCACCAGTTTTTGTCGTAGCAACTGCTAATGATTACACCTCGATTCCTGCTGAGTTTTTAAGAGCAGGGCGATTTGATGAAATCTTTTTTGTTAACACTCCAAATAGAACTGAGAGAAAAGAAATATTCTCTGTCCAACTTAGAAGAAAACGGTACGACCCTGTAGATTTCGATCTCTCTACGTTAGCATCTGAGACGGAGAATTACAGTGGAGCAGAGATAGAAAAAGCTATTGATAAGGCGATGCTTGTTGGCTTCGCAGAAGGGAAAAGACCTATTACTACAAGAGACATAAGTATCGCTGCATCCGCATTTACTCCTCTTGCTGTTATGAGGGCAGATGAATTTGAGGGGATGGCAGAGTGGGCTGATCAGAATTGCGTTTCAGCAAGTTTAGAAGAAGAATTTGTGGATAAAGAGTATATCGGTATGAACACTAAAAAGGAAATAGATCTTGAATGAAAAGTATATTAACATTAAAAAAATTATATTATGATGACCATATGAGTAGGGCAGATATTAGTGGCAAAACAATCAAAGAGATAGAAAAGATTAAAAGTCGATGCAAGACAGTAGCAGAGGTTAGGGCTTTTATTGATACTCTTATTGATTTTGAATATAGAGACCTTTCAGTATTCGATATTACTGGAGAAACCAAAAACAAAGTAAAGGCACTAGAACCGAAAGAGGCTCTTAGGGCTAAGAACCTAGTATGTAAGTACATTTGGGGATATAGCTGGCAAGAGCTTAAGAAAAAGTTCAAATCAGAAGATGAAATAAAAAACTATATCTCTAAAAACTCGGTACTAATGAGAAGACTAGAGCGAGGTAATAACGTTGTTATTTTTGGCGAGTCTGATTCTCCTTGCGGAAGAACTATGATAGCTTCGATAATTATGAGAGAGGTTATTAAGATGAGGATGTTTATTCCTGATATTATTAGCCATACTTATGATTGGGTTGACTTTCAAACACTAACAGAGTCTTTGAAAGACAATACACTGGAAAACGCTGACTATAAAACAGCGGATTGGCTTGTTGTTGATAATATTTGCTTCAAAGCAGAAACTGGTCCTCAGAGAGCGTTTAGAACCAATTTAATAGATCCGTTTTTTATGTATCGAATGAAGAATAATCTGCCAACGATTTTAGTTTTTCAATACGATATAAGACAACGTGAGACTCCGTTGTATAAAGCATTCGGAGTAGGTATCGCATCTATAGTCAATAGCCCCAGAGTTTGCAAAATACCGTTAAATAAAAAAAGTGAGAAAGACTAAATGAGTGACAATATATTAAAAAAAGAGAAGCAGTTTATTTATTTGCTTTTAAAAGAAAAAGACTTAGTTAGTGACTATATTGAAAGCGTGTTATCTCCAGAATGTTTTCACGTAGAGCATCAAAACATACTAAGAGCGATAGAAGACGCTTATGAAAAGAATGTACTTCTAACAAGACGTTCTTTTTCGTATTTTATCCAAAAATTAAAAAGCCATAAAGAAAGAATTATGGAGGAGACTGCTTTTAATGGTTGTCTAGCCTCTATTGCTAAGGTAGACGATTTTCCTCTATTAGTAAATTCTGTTTATGAGGACTTCATCCTTAGGAAAACAGGTGAAGAGATCCATTCATTTAAAGATGGAATAACTAATAAAGGAGTTATGTCTGCTTTCAAAGGATTCGTAGATAACCTACAAAATATTTCTACAGATGGAGAGACATCGAAAGGTAAAGCAGTTTATGAAGATATCACCTCTTTGTCCAAAGAGCATTTTGAATATAAAGAAAAGATCAGAAGCGGTGAGATAAAAACTCCTCCAAGGGTTCTGTGTGGCATCAAAGAGATAGACGATACGATGGGGACTGGTTTCGCTCCAGGAACGATGTCGTTAATCTGTGCGGATGTGGGGGGTTTCAAGTCGGAACATTGGTCAACATTTATCTCTTTAGCAAATGGTGGGAGAAAAACTGTAGAAGATTTGTTTAAAATGCAAGAAAGGGGCGAGGACATCCCCCAACTAATTAGTCTTGATGAGAATAGGAAATTATTCAAACAAAGCCCATTGAAGATTTTAGACCACGGAGTTTTACCTTGCGTTACACTTAAAACTAAAAGAGGTTTTGAGATAACTAATACGCTAAACCATAGGCATTTACTTCTTCATGGGTATGAGAGAACTGAAAATATTAAAGTTGGAGATAGTTTAGCTATTTCAAGGTATCAATATTTTGGGAAAGAAAAGCCTAAAGATGGAATTGCTACTTGGTTAGGATGCATGATATCAGATGGAGGATGCTCTCAACCAGGATACTCTTTTACCAATCTCGACGATACGATAATTAGTAAGATGAAATTAGCTACGCAGTTAATAGGGGGGGGAGTCAATATTAAAGGATGCCTGAGTGGAGATGTTATAAAAGGTCAATTTCATGTTAATTCTACACGTAAATATGGCAAGCAGTTTGGCATTGACGGCAAAACTGCAATGCACAAATCTATTCCATCGGAAGTATTTTCATGGAGTAGGAAATACGTAGTTGATTTCCTTCAAGCGATGTATGGATGTGACGGTTCTATTTTTAAAGAAATTACTAAAAGAAAAAATGGCATCGAGACAACTAGATATAGGATACAGTACCACACTTCTTCTAAAAAATTAGCAGTTGGGGTTAGAGATTTGTTAATTAAATTTGGTATCATTGCTAGTATTTTTGATTATCCATCAAGTTATAAAAAATATGGAGTTAAAACTAATAAAGGAACTGCATATAGAGTTATAATTCAAGACGTAAGGCAAGTTGAAAGATTTATTAATGATATAGGTTTTCTCGGTATCAAACAGAAAGAATGCGAAGGGTATTTAGAGCATCTCTCTTCTATTAAAACGAATCCTGATGGAGATGTTATTCCTGCTGGTATTTGGCAAATTTTAGATGAAAAATTTAAAAAGTACAATAAGTCATTTTATGGATGTAGAAGATATTTAAAGGTTGGGAAAAAGGGTAGAGGAAAAGAAGGGCATTGCGGCAATAGAGGTAAAGCTATATCAAGAGATTTGCTACAGAAGATTGCAAAATATTTAGATAATGATAAAGATTTATTATCTATCGCTAATTCCGATATCTACTGGGATGAAATTATTTCTATAGACAAAGTTGGAAAGCATCAAGTCTACGACATTTCTATGCCTGTGAATCATAATTTTGTTGCTAATAATATTATTACTCATAATTCTATGATGATGATGAACTTAGCTCTCAATGTTTGGGAGTTAGGATATGATGTACTCTTCATTCCTATCGAAATGGCTAAAGAGCAAGTCATGGAGCGTATTTGGTCAAGACAGTCTAATGTTCTTCAAGAAAAGATACAGCGAGCTGAATACACTGACGAAGAAAAAAAACAGATAGATATCGCTATCGATAAATTCGATAACGGAGATAATAAGTTTTATGTTATGCAAGTACCAGGAGATACAACTGTTTCTGTTATCGAGCGACAAGTTCGTAGATATCACGATATATTCAAACCCGTATTAGTTGTTGTTGACTATATCGATAATTTAGAAAGCGACAGGGCTAGAGATAGGCATGACCTAGAGATTAGCGATATGCTTCAGAAGCTAAGGACTCAAGGTCGAGATCTAGGTTTCGCTGTCTTATCAGGTGCACAGATTGGAAGAGATGCCCTTAAGAGGATTAGAAAAGCTGGAGCAAGTAAAGAAGGAACGGCTGTTAACTCAGAAGACATTCGAGGTGCTCATAGTTTCGCTATGGACTCAGATTACATTCTAGCACAAGTTCCGAATACTGCTCAACCAGAGGCTCTGCTTGATATTTATGTCGTTAAGGCACGTAATGGTAAAAAGGTTTTTGCAAATGGTCACATGAAAGCAAGTCTTGAGTTATATCCAGAAGTTCAACTCATTAAGAGTGTTTCTGATTTTGATATGACTGATGATGCTGTCCTTGATAAGTTGCAGATGTACGAGAGCGTACAAAATACACCTAAGAGTACTGATCCTTTCGATGCTCTTATGGGTTTAAGCAATGACCCTCCAGGAATAGATGACTTCGGTTTTGAGGACTTTTAAACATGGCAGAATTATCAATTTATCTTAAAAACATTTTCAAAGAAAGAAAGATAACTGACTATCTTGAGAGTAAGGGGATTTTTCCTAGCAGAGAAAACGGCGGTAGGAAGATGTATATTTGCCCAGTTCACCAAGGAGACACATCTCCCTCGATGACAGTCTTTACCGATTCAGAATATGAGAATTACTATTGCTTCGGGTGCCATTCTGGAACGACTATTATTAATCTAGTTTCAGATATGGAGCAGATAGATAAAAGGCAAGCTTTCAGAATACTGATAGAAGGATTGGATATCCCTAGTGACGAGGCACTAACTGATTTCTCAGATGATTATGATGACTTTGTTAAGGCAGGGAATTATGAAGACCTTATAAGCATGGCAGACGTTGAGGAGATATCTCTTAGAATAAGTGTAGAATGTTACAACTTTTTAAACACGACTACTGACTTTGATCCAGAAGAGATGGTATTCTTTGAAAAAGTGTTACAAAAAGTAGATGCACTAACTAGAGCTAAAGATAAAAAAGGGCTAGAGAAAATATTCCTGTTCTTAGTTGAGCAGGGAGTCCCTCATAGGGCAGAACTATATTACGAGAAAGAAGAAAGTAGAATTATGAATAAAGGTGCTGATACAGAAGCTTGGAGGATGCTGTAATGTTAAATGAAATAATTTGTGCAGACGTATTAGATGGATTGAAAAAGATAGATGACGAATCGGTTCATTTAACGTTTACTAGCCCTCCCTATAACGTAAATTTAAACTATAAGAACTCTTCAGACAATTTAGCATACGAAGATTATATACAGTGGCTCAAAAAGATATTTACTAGTATCTACGGAAAGACTGTAAACGGTGGTAGAGTTGCTATTAATATTGACGCTATAACCAATAGGGAAGATGATAAGGACCAGGAATATATCAGAGCGATATATCCTCATCTTTACAATATAATGAAAGAGATAGGTTGGAAGTTTAGAACTGAGATTTGTTGGTCTAAGCAGAATGCTGTAGGTAGAGCTACAGCTTGGGGGAGCTATATGTCTTCTTCGAATCCTTGTCTTCGTAGGAATCATGAATACGTTTTAATATGGAGTAAAGGTGATTGGAAGTTAGAGAGTGAAGAGAAGTCAGATATAACTAAGCAGGAGTTTGAACTTTACACTCTAAGTACTTGGCATGTCCAGCCGCAGACTAAAAAGCTAGCTGGACATCCAGCAGGATTTCCAGAGGAACTTGCAAAAAGAGTTATTAAGCTATTTAGTTTTCCTGGTCAAACAGTCTTAGATCCTTTTTCTGGAACAGGAACAACGGCTAAAGTTGCTTATATGTGGAATAGGAATTATCTAGGCATAGATAACTGCGAAGATTATTGCGAATTCGCTCGAAATAGAATAGCTGAAGTTGAGCAAATAGACGCTATGGAAGAATTACTATGTCTCCCTAAAAAAGATAAAACTATAATAAAGGGTGTTGAGACAACAGATATGTTTGGAGATAATGATGAGTGAAAATTGGATAGAAGGTTATTTTGGACAAGGAACAGAAGTTTTAGCTACTGATTGCATTGTGGTTAAAGACGCTAATGGAAGGATATTTGTTTCGGGATCACCAGAAGACGAGGGGAGAGACGAGGAGGTGTCTCATAATTGCGATGCTATGGGTTGCGGAAGTTTCGGTCCTCATATTATTTTAATTATTAAAGAGAACGAAGATGAATAAAGAAACAATAGACTTTACGGATATAACGATGGCACGAACGGATGGGGTGTTTGAGGATGTTAAAAAGGTAATGGAAGAGGAATGCTATGATGACAGTTGGATGATAAGAACAACAGCTACCATCACTAGCGAATTCGGTATAGGTCTTATGGTTCTTCATTTCTATGGGACGGGACAACTATTGATAGACGAGTATGACCCGTCGATTAACGATGTCTACTATAATCCAGATATTAGTGCTCTCGCATCTTGGGCTCAAGATAACGGCTGGAAAACGCCTAGCCCAGGAATGGACATCGCTAGAAAGGATAAGGAATTTTGGAAATACTTCTGGCAAACTTATTTAATTGATAGTGAATACTTTGATAGAATATATGGCAAAAGAGATGCCTTTGATTGATAAAGTTAATGGATATAATGCTATAATCTCGATATTAAAGAATATAGTTTTGGAGGTTAAGTAATGATATGCGATAAATGTGAACATGAATATGATATAGGTGGCAAAGGTGAGTATAAAAATACTTATGGGACAAGGTGTCCTAAATGCTGGCATTTAATTAAGCCAGATCAAGAACCTAAATTTATTAGAAATGTAAATGCTAAAAGACTGGAGTTAATAGAAAAATATCTTCCTATAATTAGGGACAAGATTGCGAAAGAGGAGAAAAAAAATGCCGATTAAAGAAGAACCAATTAGAATAGAGTTCCAGTATGAGCAAGAAGATGCTGGTGCTGAAAAATTTAATGTAGAATATTTTTCAGAGACAGTCGAGGATAAAGAGAAGAAGTATCTTAGGATAACCCCTAGTTCCACACCAGACGAGTCTCATGTTTTTGAAGTAGGTTTTTTCGTGGAAGTTGTAGATTTCCTACGAAAAAAAGGAGTCGTCGAAGAGATTGCTCCTGAAGAATCAGTTGTGAGAACTAATTTGTCTTTGCCAACTATACAAACATCGCCTTCTCATATTGAGATGCCTAATAGCGGAATGCTCGCCCCACCTGTTGTCGAGAAGTCTCCAATGTTCTTTTCTTCTGTTCATGGAGCAAGTCCAGCCCTCCCACCTGAAGGAGAATCTTCACAGATATTTGTTCCTAATGTCGCAGCAATCGCTAAGACAGTACCAACTATTATTTCAGCAGACACCGCTGATGAATCGTCTATAATAAAGAGACCTGTTATTAGGACTAAGGTTGGAGAGAATGAAGACCCAATGAAAAGCTTAATCGATTCTCAAAGGCAGCGTGGGGTCAATCCTGCTAAGGCTATAAAAAGGAGAGAAGAATAAGATGAAATATAAATGCAAGTCTGTACCTATGACAAAGATGGTACCTACCAATAAGGGGTTCTTAGAGCCTCTCTGCAATAGTTGTGGAACTCTTGATTGCGAAAACGATATAGAGATACAATCAATTAGTGTACTGGGGATATCGACAGATGTTAAGTTATTGGCGAAAAGAGATGAGCCATGCATGGTTATATCCTGTGAAGGTTATATTAATGAGAGGAAATAGAGATTTGACGGTTAATGAAGAGATAGAAGCATCCCATAAGTTCGCTGAAAATTTAAAAAAGAGTGTTAGATTAACTGTTGAACTAGCGACAACTATAAAAAACAATTTATCAACAAAAAAAATATTATATGAAAATTATGAAGAAGCGTTTGATTATGTTGGAAAGATATTTCCAGGTATAGATGTAAAAAAAATAGACGTTCGACAGTGTTCTCCTTTACTTCTTAAAAAGTTAGGATATGATGGGGTCGGAGGTTTTTTCGAGAAGACTACAAAGACTGTAGTTATCTCCGCACATAAGTTGGTTACTTCGACATCAAGATTCGCAGTTAGTGCGAAATTAAAAAGAGATGAAGTTATAGTTCATGAACTACTGCACTACTGTCACGACAGCATAGGCTCTAATATAGGCAGTAACCTTAGAGAAGAGTTCGCTTACGGTTGGTCTATGCCTTATCTTAGGAAGAAAGGCTATTCTGATGAAGAGATAATAAGAGACAATTATATGCCGTATCTCTACAAGGTCTGTAATGACGAAGGGTTCCTTAACGTTCTGAAATCAGAGGGTGTCGGAGTAGATGTTTTTAGAAAGTATTCTAATGTAGCGAAAAATAAATTTACAAATAGAGTTTCCAATAAAATCCATAAAGAGATTTTAAGATTAGCGACAGACAAAGGACGAGAAATAATCAATATCTATGAAAAGAAGATGCAAGATGGGTTATCTTATAAAAGTTTAGCCAAACCTAAGCAAACTCTTTTTGACGTTCTAGATCTTGATTGAAATTGAAGGAGAAAAAATGAGTTATACTCATGAAATAAATGATTTCAGAATAGAATTTGAAAATGAAGAAGACTATTTACTGACAAGGTATGAGTATCTAAGAGGATATAATGATGATGCTTCAGGAGATATACCATTTCTTATGTTCATAGACAGAGAGATGTATACCCATAGTATCACTAAACCTTCTATCATTTATGTTATAACAAATACGAACCTTCGAGAAAGCATCGTTACAGTTACTTCTTTAGACGACCCTGTACTAGTAGCTTTAAGGGATGCAGTTTCTTTTGTGGATAGTCAAACTCCCACAGGAAATGCAGAGACAACGACTACTCATGAAACACCAGGTAGTGGTAGGATTGCCTTTCAAAATGCCATTCGAGATAATTTTCGTGCTGGGCGAGGTTCCGCGGGCGATCAGTCAAATTCGTTTAATGATCGGGATGATTTTTATAGTCTCGGTTATACTTCAAACGGTTATACTTCAAACCCGTCTTACTACTCTCCATCTTTAACAGCCGAACAGATTAGAGAACAGTTTCAAGCTATTTATCCTACTGAAGAAGCATTTAGACGAGAGTACCAAGCTACACCTATTAGTCTTGAAGAGGACGAACATCTTATGGGTAAAACAATGGAGGAAGAGCCACCTAAAAGCAGTAATATAGATAGAAAACCGTATTTTGAAGTTATTGACCTAGATTAGTGAATTCAATTATTGTAGAATAGGAGTAGCCAATGCCATTATATATCTATATACACCCAGATACAGGAGAAGAGTTCGAAGATATTAGAACTTTCGCAAACATAGATAAACCTTTTATAGCCCCAGACGGGAAAGAGTGTAAGAGGAAAGAGGTTTGTGGTTTTAGCGGTTGGAAGGGCAACAAAGAAGTTTTTGAAGCAGATCCAGCTTTTGTAAAGAAGTGTAAACCTCGTTTTGTAAAGTTCCATGACGGACATAGGGAGAAATATGACCCAACGAAACATTGTTAATTTAGTTCCTGATAAATATGTCGAGCAATTTTTAAAAGCCATAGAGTATAATGCTTATAGATGGCCTGTTTTTCCAGAAAAGAATAGGGATAAAAATGAGATTCATAAGACAAGAAGAGATAATAACAACGATATGCAATAAAGAAGTAACGGATGATAAGCATATATCAAGTGTTTTAGAGAAATTGAAGAAAGAAGGCATCTATTTTGCTATGAGTTTAAAAAAGTTATTTCATAGTGATTACGAAGACCATATAATAACACATAGTAAGGTTCGAGTAAAGATGGTAAATGAAGAAGAGAGAACAGTAGATTTTTTAGTTTACAAAGATACTTCTCTCGTAATGATGAATAATATAAATTTCGATGACATATCAGAGATATTTGCTAGGACGAAAAAGAACAATTTATTAGACTGCGGTAAGGATAAAGGGTTCTTTGATTTTATAGATTTAGAAGATTAAAACGAAGTAGGAAAAATAGATGACAATAACAAATAGAATAATGATTAAAGATACGAAAGATAAAAAATGTAATGACATTATTGTAGGAGGTCCACATGGAAATAATTTGTTTTGCGGTCATCCTGCTGGAAGTAGGCATTCTCAATGCGTTGGACCTGCTAAATGTACGCAATACTCATTACATGAATTTAAAGGACAAAATACGACGAAAGAAAAATAAAAGGTATTTTAGTTTATTCATAGAATATATAATTATTGAAGTACTTGAACACCAATTTAAAGTATTTCAATAAAAATATTATATATCGTAAAGAGTGATTTCTTTTTCCATTATTGGTGTTCTGGGATAAGATTTTGCTCTTTTTTTATGGAGTAAATTCTGGGTAAAAGATTAACATTTGAATACGTTAGAGGCTTTTTCGCGAAAAATAATTGCGAAATGCTAGACGACCACTATAAGAACGCTAGAACTCATATTAATTATAGATGTCATTGCGGAAATGTATCAAAGATTATATTTGATAGTTTCAGGAGAGGGCATAGATGTAAGAAATGTTCGACTATGTTGATTGCGAAAAAGCAAACATTAACTTTAGAGTATGTCAAAGCGTATTTTGAGGACAGAGGATGCAAATTGTTGGAGAAGGAGTACGTCAATGCTCACAAGAAGATGAAGTACAGGTGTAGTTGCGGCGTTGAAGATTTTATAAATTTCAATAATTTTAAGTCGGGGAGAAGGTGCAGCAAGTGCGGCATAGAAAAGCGTTCTGGAGAAAATCACTATGAATGGGTTGAGGATAGGGAGGCTCATTCTCAAAATGAGAAGTTTAGACAAAAATGTTATAAAATGCTAAAACATTCTCTATCCCAAACTGGGCAGTTGAAAAGTGAAAGAACACACGCTATGCTAGGGTATTCAAGCAAAGAGTTTAAATTTCATATTACCAGTCATGGCAATTGGGATAACGTAAAAGGGGGGAAATGGCATTTAGACCATATTTTTCCGATACAAGCCTTTGTAGAGTACGGTATAAAAGATATAAAACTAATTAACTGTCTGGAGAATTTACAACCTCTCAGGGAAAAAGAAAATTGCTCAAAAGGAGACAGTTACAATAAAGACGAATTTAAAAGATGGTTGAAGGAAAAGAAGTATGAGTTTGACGAATAAAGATTTTGTTCACATGCATGTTCATAGCGAAATGTCTCAATTTGACGGGCTAGCAAAATTACCTGACCTTGTTCTTAGAGCAAGAGAATTAGGTTTCCCAGCAATGGCATTAACCGACCACGGAAATGTTATGGGGTATGTTCAATTCCTAAAAGAATGTAAAGCGACTTCAAACAAGAAGGGACCTATTGAGTTCGATCCTATCAAACCTATTCTTGGTTCAGAGATGTATCTTGCTCGTTCTATGGACGTAGGTCAATATGAGGTTAGAAGAGATCAAGAAGGCAATAAGCTCAAGCCAAAAGATTTTCAGCCAGATGGTAAGAAGGGAAATCGTCATTTAAATGTATATGCTATGAATTGGGAAGGCTACAATAACCTTTGTACACTCTCACAGCGTTCGTTTACAGAAGGTTTCTATTCCGACCCTCGTATTGATATCGATTTACTTGCAAAACATTCAGGTGGGCTTATGGGAGGCTCTGCTTGCCTATCAAGCGTCATTAACGTTAACCTGTTATATGGAAATTACGATAAAGCTAAAAAGATGGCAGGGTTGCTCAATGAGATATTTGATGGTAACTTTTTTCTCGAAATTATGTATCATGGAATACCCGAAGAAAAAGCGATCATTCCTGATATCCTTAAGCTCTCGTCTGAACTGGGCTTGCCAGTTGTTGCTACAAATGATACTCATTATATCTACCAATCTCAAGCGTCATCTCAAGAAGTTTTGATGTGTATGAGTTCAAGTCGTTGCATGAAAGATCCAAAAAGATATTCTTATGCTTATCACGAATTTTATCTTAAATCAGCGGAAGAGATGATGAGAATGTTTAAAGATATTCCTCATGTTATAACTAATTCTGTTGTAATGGCAGATAGGGTTGATACCTCAGATATCGAAAGGAACCTTTTCGGAGGTATGAGATTACCTAAGTTTAATATTCCTAAAGAGTTCCCAGATTCTTTTGAATACCTTAAGAAGTTATCTTGGGAAGGTTTAAAGAAACATGGTTGGGATAAGAGCGAGAAACATATTAAAGCTCTTGAAAGGGAGATTGAAGATGTAAGAGTTGCGAAAGTCAATAACAACTATGACTTCGCCACTTACTTCTTAATTGTTAAAGATTACCTAGACGCTTCTAAGGATATGGATATCTTAATAGGAAGTGGTCGTGGTTCAGGGTATGCTAGCGTTATGCTACGATGTCTTGATATAACTTATGGAGTAGATCCTCTTGAATATGACCTTATTTGGGAAAGGTTTTTAGGGTTTGACGATCTCCACTTTATAAAAGAGTCTGATTTTGGTTTTGAGGAAGAAGTAAAGGTTATTGAAGTTGATGAATTAGATGTTGATAGAGAATTAGAAGATGACCAAGGTGGAGTAGATAGATATTCATGATGAAAGATAGCATAAAAGATAACGATGCAAACCGCTATTATCTTTTCGAAAGAGATAAACATGAAAATAAAGATTGGGATGTTTTTCTAGACAGAAAAGAGAAAAAGCATTTGTGGCGATACGAAATATTAGAAAAAATCGACGATGAAATAGAGCAATGGCATAACAGCGATATCGATATCCCTTTGCATGAATATTTAGGAATGACAGAAAAAGAGTATGCTAAATGGGTTGAATTAAAAGAGGAGAGATGATGGGCTTAATAACTAAATTAATAATCCTTTGGCGTAATTGGAAGTATTGTAATGGTTGTAAATACTTTAAAGGCTTTACGTGTCATAGGTTTGAAGAGACTAGGGGAATGATTTGTGGATGTTGTAAATACACAAGAGATATAAGGAAAATAAATGAATAATAAAAAGATGCCAGACGTAAAAAAAATAAGCGATATCATAAAAGAATATCAAGAGAGAACACGGCAAGAGACAGAAGAGAAGATAGTCTCGTCTCTTAAAGAAAAGATTAAAGAAGTTCAAGATGCAGGGGATGTTATTGAGGTTATATATTGCTCTGCTACATTGTATAGTTATATAAGGAATATGAAAGAACATTTCGAAGAAGCTACTACGCAACAGAGTTACAAAGACGGTATCTTTGGGAAATTTTTATCTATCGACCTTGCCCCAACTTCTTATGCCAAGGGTAGAGTAATTTTCTCTAGCAGTAAGCATATTCAGGAAGAGATGGAGAAAATGCTTCCTCAAGATTCGTATGCCACCCATCAAGAATATAGAGATGCTTATAAGAGGATCGCAACAGAGTATATTCAAAAGGCTAAGGTTATCGTAGATGAAAATAAAATTTTAGAGTTGGAAGAGAGCGATATCCTTCAAACCAATAACACTAAGAAGGTTAAAAACGAAGTAGAAGCTCGCGAAGTCCAAAGAAAATATGACGATTCTTCTCATGGTATGATACAATGGAAGGGAACTGGCGTATGTATGGACGTTTATTGTAAGCAATGCGGTCTTCATAGTCATATAGATGATGAATTTGTTTATTTTTTAATCTGTCCAAAATGCGACACTAAATATTACTGTAATCCAAATATAGAGTTAATAGCAATAGATGAATTTTCAAAAATCACCTCTGAATATTGTATAAAAGAAAATTACGATGAAGAATATAGAACTGAAAAAATAATAAATGACGCTATAGAGAAAGCGGAGACCGAATAGATGACAGACGCAACAAAAATTAAACAAGAACGATTAATGAAGGGTAAATAATTGATTAATATAGATAAATATAAAAGCATAATAAGAAAACATGGTTCACCTGTATTGATTTTAGATACTAAAAAGATAAAGGATAATTATGAAATTTTAAAAGAGTCATTGCCAGATGTAGAGTTATATTATGCCGTAAAATCTAATAGCGAAAAAGGAGTTTTAAGCGTTTTAAAAAAGTGTGGGTGCAATTTTGATGTAGCTAGTTTAAACGAAATTAAAATATGTTTGGATTGTGGTATTGAAATAAATAGGATGTTATATACCCATCCAATTAAATCATTAAAAGATATTAATAAAATGGTAGAGTACGGTATTAATACATTTGTTGTAGACAATGACGAAGAAATTAAAAAAATACCAGAAGGGTCAAATGTTTTAATACGAGTAAAAACATTTGAGTATAAATGTGGAAGTAATTTGTCTAAAAAATTTGGATGTGAAATTGAAGAGATAGACCATCTGGCTTGCGAGAGTAGAGATAAAAATTTAAACGTCTTAGGCGTTTGTTTTCATGTCGGTTCTCAAACAAGTTGTAATCAAGCCTACGTGGATATGCTTATATCTTTGAGGAAAGAATATACCTCATTAGAAGAAAAGGGTTTTAATTTAAAGGTGCTAGATATAGGAGGTGGTTTTCCTTCATTTTGGGATGCTCCTATAGATATGTATGAATTTTGTACCCCTATAAGAGAGTATTTGTCTTTATTCGATAAATATAAAATCATAGCAGAGCCAGGAAGATATTTGGTAAATAATTCTATGACTTTATTATATAGCATTGTTGGTAAGAATATAAGAGACGGTAAGATATGGTATTACGTTGACGAAGGTGTTTATGGGTCATTTTCGACTATAGTATATGATAAAGTTAATTTCTCTATTAATTTTTTAAATAGGGGGGCTAGCGATTTAGAATCATGTGTCTTAACTGGACCAACGTGCGATTGCGTTGATATTATTTCAGAGGATATATTATTGCCTTCTGATTTACAAATAGGTGACTTATTAATAACAGAATATATTGGGGCTTACTCTACCGTTTGTTACACTAATTTTAATGGACTTGGAAAGACGAAGATAGTTTTAATATAAGAGGTAAAAATGCCAGATACAACAAAAATTAAACAAGAAATAATAGATGCTATAAAAGAGAAAAGAGGAGATAATGTTCCAGACGATCTTTGGAGAATTATTGATACAGAACTTGACCTTTGCGAAGTAACCGACGGATTAGAAGGGAAAAATAATCTTCAAACTTTTTATAATATATGGAAAAAAAGAAAAGATAGCGTTGGTAACAAGAATGACATTAATAGTTGGACAGCTTATTCTCTAGGAATAACATCTAAAAAACCAGATGGCGAATTTTTAGTTAAGAGAAGAGCGTTCGCTAGGGCAGGCTTCCCCGATATCGATGTAGACTTCGAGGATAGTCGCCAGAACGATGTCTTCGAATACTTGGTAGATACGTATGGAAGAGACAAAGGAGGCAGAATCGGTACACACCAGTTCTTGACGTTCAAATCTTGTATAACAAGAGTCACTAAGGCTCTTGACCTTGCGGATGCTTTCCATAAGGGACAAGATATAATGACGACAGAAAATGCTAGAAAAGTATCTGAGATATTGTCTCCATTCCCCAAAGGTGGAATAATCCGCATGAAAGGTTCAGATGGAGAACAGCATATCATCAAAACTATTAAAGAGGCGTATGAGCATTGTCCAGACTTTAAGCATTATTTGGATAAGTACCCTTTGCTCAAAAAACATGGTTTTGAGTTAGAGAATAACTTTTCAGCATTTGGTTGCCTCTCAGCAGATACTCCGATATTGACAGACAAAGGTTGGGTTCGTATTGACCAACTTTCCGCGAAATTTAAAGTAGCGTATATCAATAAGGATGGAGAAGTAGAGTTCACTGATAAGTTTGATAGCTTCAAAACAGGCAATAAGAAAACGTATAAATTGAAATTAAAAGATGGAGGTTCGATTAGTATAACTGATGAGCATCTTGTTTTTACTGATAAAGGATGCGTTAAATTTGAAGAAATTAGAAAAAATAAAGAAAAATATAAAATTTACGGTTTTAAAAAAGGGATTTTAGATTAATTTCTAGAATACAATACCAGCAGCGTAAAATTATTGTTCTTGTAGGAGGTATTGTAATGGAAAAATGTAGAATTTGCGGCAAGGAGTTTGAGAAAAGAATATCGTTAGAAAGACATGTGGGCAGTTCTTACGGTAAAGAGAAAGAAAAAAAGCATTGCCCACTTATTATCTATAAGTGGAAGTACGAAAAAGACGAGAGATTTTCTAAAAAAAGTTTAGAAAAGATGTATTTGATAGATGGGAAAAGTTCTCCTATGATGATAAAAGAGCTAAAGGTAGGCAAAAAGCCTTTGCTCGACGCTATGCGTTTTTATAAAATTCCCTTGAGAAGTGTCTCTGAAGCTGCTAAAAATCAGATAAAGAGAGACGGATTGTGGAATAAAGGAAAGACTAAATATAATCATCCTTCCATTATGAAGTACGCCAAGAGTAGGAGAGGTAAGAATAATCCTTACTATACTGCTCCTGGTTTTGAAGAGCGAGAAAAAAAGATGATAGAAAGGAATAGAAATAACGCTAAAACTTTCTGTGCTAATCGAGACCCAAAGATGACAGAAAAAAGAATGAGGAAGATATTAGATGAATATGATTTCTATTACGTTAGGAACTTCTCTTTAAGTTATTACGAGAACGGGAAGACAAAATGGAGATTATTTGATTTTCTAATTAATGGCGAGTTACTGGTTGAGATGAATGGAAATTATTATCACGCTAATCCAGATATGTACGAGGCAGATGATGAAATAGTAATATCTAGAAGCAAAAGAAAAGCCAAAGATATTTGGGAGTATGACGAGAAAAAAATGAAGCTAGGTAAAGATAATGGTTATCAAACTTTAGTTTTATGGGAAAAAGATTTTATAGAAATGGCAGATAAAGAAGTAGTAAAAATACTAAAGAAATTAGGAGATAAAAATGAGTAAAAGAAAACTAGATGCTTGTCCTCGTTGTTCTCATATCCTTATGGTAGGTAGCCCATATCCTGAATTAAGAATATGCGGAGATGATATGGTTTATTATGAGCATGATTTTTGTAATTTTCTAACAAAAGGGGCTAAGACTGAAGAGGAGGCTAGGCAAAATTGGAATGATAAAAATTTCTGTCCAGAGTTTTTTGAGCAATTGACTTCATGGGAGAAGTCGATGGAAGAAGGCTTCTTCGCCCCTTTAAAAATAGATAAGGATAATGGTTGATATGAAACTATTTGAAGTAGAAAAAATTGAAGAATTAGATTTTGAAGATGTTTATGATATTTCTATAGATGAAGGTCCAGAGTTTTTTCAGGATGAGCATAATTATATAGCGAATAATATCGTAGTTCATAATTCACACGCTGCCGGATTTGTTGTTTCTGATATCCCTATTGAGCAGATAGCCCCTCTCAGAAGAGCGACAAAAGGAGCGTTAGCCACGCAGTTCACTGGTCCCGAATTAGAGTCTTTAGGTTTGATTAAGTTTGATATCTTGGGGCTTTCGATGCTAACCGTTATTAAGAAGTGTATCGAATTGATTAAAGAGAATTACGACATAGATATTGATATCGCTAATTTACCTTTAAATGACGAGCCTACTTTTAAGCTTTATAGAACTGGGAATCTCGGAGGTGTATTCCAATGCGAGCAACCAGGAATGCAACATACTATGAGAGAAATTGGCGTTGACCGTTTTGATGACATCATGGCTGGCGTTGCTTTGTATCGTCCAGGTCCAATGGATAATATTCCAGACTATTGTTCGAGAAAAAAAGGTGATAGTATGATAGATTATTTTCATCCAACTATTGAGCCTTTTGTTAAAAATCATTTAGAAAAAACTTATGGAATTTTAATTTACCAGGAGCAATTAATGCAGATTTGCAATTCTTTATCAAACTTTTCTATCACGGATGGATATATCATGATTAAGGCTATTGGTAAAAAGAAAATTGAACTGATGAATAAGTTTGAAAAGCAGTTTATTGCGGGAGCAGTTGAAAATGGAGTCCCCCAAGAAGTTGTGGAGCAATACTGGGAAAAATTTATTGTCCCCTTTGCTAACTATGGCTTCAATGCCTGTTTGGATGGAGAGATGGTCGTAAAAAATGCTGAAAGTGGAAAGTCAATAACTATCGAAGAGCTAGAGAAGCAATATAGAGTAGGCGATAAAAATATTAAATTACATAGTTATAGTGATGGAGAGATTGTTATTGATGAAGTTTTAGATGTTTTTTGTACAGGAGAAAAAGATGTTTACAATATAGAACTAGATAATAGTATTATTTTAAAATGCACATTGGATCATAAGTTCATGTGTGATGACGATAAGGAGCATACAGTCGAAGAAATTATTAAAAAAGATTTAAATATTTTATATTTTGAAGAAGGAGATTTTCTTTTATAGAGGTAGTGTAAGTATTATATTAATAATAGGGAGCATGTAAATGAGGAGACCTTGGAATAAAAAAGAAATAAGCAATGACAAGAAAAGAGTATTAAGAAACCTATTTTTTCAAAAACAGTCGATATCGACTATCGAGAAGTTAACAGGTTTGACTAGGAGAGTTATATATAGGCATATAGGTGAGAATGGTTGGATATCTAAGAGAGAACGTTATTGGAAATATATTATTTATGTAGCGTATAAGAATAAAAAGTCAATGGAATATATATGTAAAAAATGCGGGATAAAAAGTATTAATATTCTGAGAAGGATAAAACAAAAATATAATATCAAAACGCAAAGATTTGATATGCCTAATAAGATATTAACAAGAGAAATAGAACAAAAAATTATATCGGACTACAAAGAGTTAATCAGTTCTACAGATGTGGCTCACAAATACGGTTTCAAAACGCATAAAACGGTGATAGACGTTTTGAATAAAAATGATATCAAAGTGAGAGAGCCTAAAAAGATAACATACTATAATATGAATTATTTTAAAAAGATAGATTCTCATGATAAGGCATATATTTTAGGGCTTCTTATTACTGACGGATATGTAATTAGAGAATACAGTGGCATAGGTATACAGTTAACCGAATGTGATAAGTATCTACTCTTAAATATAAAGGATAGGTTAGGACCATCTACAACCGTAATTGACATAGACTGCTCGAATAAAAGAAAAAAACATAAGAATAAGAATAATATTAATTTTAAAAATTCAAAAGATATGGTGAGATTAGGGTGTTATTGCCCTCAGATATCTAGGGATTTAAGAAAAATGGGGATTATAAGAAATAAAACCTATGAATTAAAAAGTTCTCCTGAAATTTCTATAACATACTTGTCATCTTATTTTCGAGGATTATGGGATGGCGATGGTACAATAGGAATTGCGAAAAATGGGAATATCTGGTGTAATTTAGTATGCTATTCTAAGAGTTTTTTAGAATCTTTAACTCGTTTTGATATACCGTTTAAATTTAAAATATATAATCCAGTGAAAGGTCGCTCAGTTGCTGCTATGAGGATTTCTGGAGGAAATTCGGAGACGATAAAATTTTTAAAATGGATGTATAGAAATAAAAGTAATCTATATTTAGAGAGGAAATATGCAAAAGTGCAAGATAAAATCAGTAAATAAAATAAAAAAAGCAAAAACATATAATATGACTATGAAATCGGAGCAACATAATTATGCTATTTATGATGAGAAGAGTAAAAAATACGTCATTAGTAAAAATAGTCATGCTTGTTGCTATGGCTATAATAGTTATATCACTGCTTATCTTAAAGCTAATTATCCAGATGAATTTATTTGTGCGATTCTAAATACCGAAACTCATAAGAGTTCAGGTAATAAATTCGACAAGATGGCTGATTTCGAGAAAGAGTTTAAAAGAAAATTAAATGTTAAATTTTTGAAGAGAGATATAAATAGTTGTAAGTTAGATTACACGATCGAACGGAAGAAAGATATCCAGAATGGTGTAACTAATACAGAGATAAGACCTTCTCTGATATGCAAAGGTTTAGGTTGGGTTGCTGGAACAGAGATAGAAAAGAACCAGCCATTTGAAGGTTTAAAAGATTTTGCGGAAAAGAATAATTCCTCAGTTGATACGAAAGCAGTCCTGTCTCTTGCTATGGCAGGATACTTCGGACCGAAAGCTAAGAAGAGTCCAGAACAGTTTGTCAAAGAATTTGCAGTTATTAGAGGCGATCTTAAAAAGGTTAGCAAAAAAGGCGTAGAATCAATAGATTTATTTGAATAGTGAAATTAAATGTAGTATGATATAAATATAAGATGTAATTAAAACACAGGAGAAAAAATGAAGAAATCAATCATTAAAAAATCGATTACAAGAAAAGTTAGTACTGCTCCATATGAGACTTTAGATGTTCATGTAGAGATAGTAGAAGAAGTAGAATGGGAAAAGATGGACGAGAGAATGAAGAAAACTGAAACAATCTCTAAAATCCTCATTATTGACTTCGTAAAGACGTTAAATCAAGTCGCAGAAGAGCTAAATGTTAATAAAAAAGTAGCTCAAGTTTCTGGTCAAAAAAAGGTCGAAAGTCCTAAAGAAAACACAAGTAATGTGTCGATAGATAGTAATAAGGACGGAGGGGATTTCGACTTTTTGAAGTAGAAAATTCCCCTCAATTTTGAGGAATAATGACGATGGATTTAAATGAAAATGCAATACAAGAAGTTATCGACTTATTTGATATAAAATACGTTGAGAACGAGGATGAGGTAAGTTCCGCAGATATTCAGAGCGTAACAACCACTTTTTCTGACCTTGAAGGAGACATCTCTGACGAGATATCGAGAGCAGAAGATAAAGGGGAAGTTGCTAAAGTTGAGACCACCGAGGAGACAGTCCTAGAAGAGGAGAGTAAGTTGGAAACTATTGAAGATTTAATTGCCAGTTCAGTTGAAGAAGCAGTCGAGATGACTAAAGTTCAAAAGGAAGAAGAAATAGAAGCAGTTGAAGAAGCTTCAGCTCAATTAGAAGAAGATTTTGACGCAATAACTATTACAGAACAGTCGGATCCACTTTGTCCCAATACTGAAGAAAAGGTCGCTATAGTAGAAGTAGATGCATTCCAGAAAGACCTTAACGAGATAATTCTCGAAAAGGAAGCTAAGGAAAAGGAATTTGATGCTAAAGTTGTAAGTGATGGAGTTGAATTATCAAGACCTCATTGTTTTGGAGATACTCATCCTTCCCCTGCTGTTCTTGAAGATGAAAATATTGATGTTATCCCATGTAAGGATTCAGAAGGCAATATTAAGGGAGAGATATTGATAAAAGATGTAAAGAGTATTTCTTGGGATAAAAAAGGAGAAGCAAAAGTGTCTGGAGGCGAAATAGTTTGGAATACAGTAAGCCCAACTGAACTTTATGATGGTTTTTATGCGATTAAGACAGACCATATAAATAAGTTCTCAGGTGGAGAGCAGCTAAACTTTGAAAAACTTTATTCAGATTTGTTTGGAGCTAAAGTAGATACTTCTACAGAAGTTCTAGATCAAGGGATATTAACTCATAAGATGGATGAAGTTATGCATTGTATCGAGAGAGTTGCCATGATACAAGTTCAAATCAATCAACAGTATTTTGTTTGGAAAAGATTCGTTGAACTGTTAAGAGGAGCATTAGCTAGAGTTTCTTATCTTAAACCAGTATTGAAGCAAGATGGATTGATACTAGAGCATATGGGGGACGTTGAATTTTATGCAGATAGATTAGCAGCTATTAAAGATTCGGCTGATAAAGTCATGAAGACGTTGCAGATGGCTTTCGAGTCTCTAAGTAGAAAAGTTAGTATTATGTTAACTGTTCAAAGTAAGCATACGACTAGAATGGCTCCTAATTCCTATAGTCCTCCTCAAGAAGCCGCTCCTTATGTAGAGGATGTAGTAGACGATGTAGCGGTAGTAGTAGCATCAGAACCAGCTAGCGTCCCTCAGGATGATACGATGGACGATTATGATGGATTTGAGATGGGAACGAAAGTTGTTTCCACAAAAGCCCCAACAGGAACAGTAGGGTGGGGAGAAATTTGGTAAAAACTAGAAAAACATTTTATAGTGATTTAGTTTATGTTATTATGATTATTAATTAAGAAAATTTATTTTATTTTAGGAGGTTCATTAATATGAACGGATTTGTTGATTGGGGCGATGTAGCCCCAGAAAAAGCTAAGCCCCAGATGCAGGGCGACAGACCACCATTTTTGTGGTTGAAGAGCGGTAAAACTTATAGAGTAAGGCCTGTGCATAAGCCAGTTCACTTTTATAAGTATTTTAACAGAGTAGACGGTAAAGCACGTTCTGCCATCTGTGAAGATCCCGATACGTGCGAAGTAAAGAGAAACCATCCTGAACTTAAAGCATCCGAGCGTTATGCTATTCTCGTAATTGATAGAGAAGACGGACTAATTAAGATTATGGAAGGTCCAAGGACTGTATTCTTGCTCATCAAGAAATGGTGGCAACAAACACAGAAGAATCCTGGAGGAGAACAGGGCTACGATTGGTCTATTGAAGTTACTGGTTCTGGTCCAAAGAACACAAAGTACTCCGCTGTAGCTCTTGAGCCAGCACCTTTCACAAATGATGAAATGGAGTCTATTGTTAAGGTTCTTAAGGACGAAGCAGGGAACGATGTTAATCTTCTTGAAAATATCTTTAAGTCTCAGTCAGCAGAGTTGATTGAAAAGAGATTGTACAGCGACGATCCTTGGGGTAACAAGGATAAGGACAACAATGCTCCTGTTCAAGCATCAGCACCAGCTGCGTCACCAGCCCCAGCTGCGTCACCAGCCCCAGCAGCACCTGCTGCATCACCAGCTGCCAGTTTTGATATTGACTTTTAGAAAGAGGAGTTAGCATATGGCTAAAAAAATAAACATGGGTGAAGACGCTTTTAAGCATCTTCAAGGTTTTGGAATAGGAACTGCGAAATTTAACAGTCCTGGTAATATACCAACTGGACATTTTAATTTGGACTTTGCTATTCATTTTGGCTTATCTCCTGACAACATCAATTTGAGCACCCTAGAAGGCTATGATTCGTCTAAGCCTCTAGGGTTGCCTTTGGGTAAAGTTATAGAGATATCAGGGGAAGAGGGTTCAGGAAAATCATCTCTTGCCTACAGGGTTGTAGGAGCCGCTCAGAAGATGGGTTACACTACAGCTTGGTTGGATGCAGAACACAGTTTTTCAGAAGCTTTAGCATCTATTAACGGATGTGACGCTAGTAAGATTATTATGCCTACCAATACTTTGAGTGCAGAAGAATTTCTAGATATAATAGAAGCTTTATGTAAGACAAAACAAGTTCCTATGCATGATGATAATGGTAAAAAGGTACTTGTAGAAGCACCTAAAGTTATTGTTCTAGATTCTGTAGCTAGTTTAGTTCCTAAAGCTGTTGGAGAGAGTTTGTCTGAACAACAGTTTATGGGTTTGTTGCCGAGAGTAATGAGTCAGAATATGGGTAAGATAGCAGGAGCCGCTGAGGCAAATGGCGTTTTGTTGATATTCATCAATCAGATAAGAGAGAAGATAGGGGTTATGTTTGGAGACCCCGAAACGACTCCTGGAGGCAGAGCATTAAAACATTTCTACTCCTTACGTTTGAAAGTAACGAAGAGAAAAAGTAAAGAAGCTCTTATTAACAGGGCAGACGAAGAAACAGGAGAAGCGATACTAATTGGAAGGCAGTCTTATGTCAAGATTGAAAAGAATAGATTTGCTAAACCAATGTTAGACATTCTCGACATCCCAATTTATTATGAAGAATATTTCCCAGCGGCAGAAGAAGTTGCTTTTAATGTAGGACGACAGATGAAGTTGGTCTCTATTCGTAATAAGATATATAGTTGGGAGGGGAATAGGAGTGATGTTGAAGGTAAGGAATCTTTTATTAAGATGCTTAAAGACAGCGGTTTAATGAACCAGTTTATATCTGATATCAAAGATAAAGCTGTTGAGAATAGTGTATTGTTACCTCCGGAGTTAGAACTGTACAAGGGAGAAGATGATGATGGAGCAGGAAAGAACGGAAAGGTTCAGCGAAGTTCAAAGGCTAAAGATAGTACAAGCAGCAAAAAGAAGCCTAAGACAACCAGAGGGAAAGAAAGCTCTTGATTATCTTAAAGAACAGCGTGGCTTTTCAGATGCAGTAATAGATAGATTCGAGTTTGGTTATTGTCCTTGGAATATTAACCATCAACTCAGAGGTAGATTAATAAGTCCTATATACGATGTATATGGGGAATTGATTGCAGTATCGACAAGAAGCCTTTTTAAAGAAAAGGGTGATCCAGGCTATTTTTGGCATGAAAGATTTGACAAAGGTAGTTATGTTTACGGTTTAAATTGGGCTAAGAATAGTATTCTTAAGTACAAAAAAGTTATTATTGTTGAAGGTGAATTTGATGTCGCAGCAATGCATAACTATGGATTTACAATGGCAGTAGGAGTTTGCGGTAGTACATTTACACTATCGCAAGCTTCATTGCTAGCTAGGTATTGTCAAGAAGTTTATGTAATGTTTGATAACGATAACGCAGGAAGAAGTGGCTTAAAAAGAACAATGAAGTTAGTCAAAGATTACTACTTAAATTGTTACGGAATAACATATGCCCCTGTTACACTTCCTATAGGTAAAGATCCAGATAAGATACTGAAAGTCGATGGAGCAATAGGAATGAAAAATATATTAGTGAAAGCTAAAGAAGAAGTTAAAATTTGGAGTTAGAAATGGATTTAAGTTACACACCCAAAGAAGTATCAGCAATGTTAGGTCTTATAGATACACATTTAAGACATAAGTCAGAAGTTGTGGACGCTGGCAAAAGATGTTACGACCACTATCACCCTTCAGAATGGGGCAAATGTCTAAGAATGCAGCAGTACAAGCATTATGTTCAATTGGGTTATCTCACCGCTGAACCCAATTGTTTCGATAGTAGGATGTTAAGGCTCTTCGATAAAGGTCATAACATGCACGAAAGATGGACTAAGTATTTCGCGGATATAGGGGTTCTTAAAGGACAATGGCGATGTAAGAATCAAGCTTGTAAAATGTTTGATGATAACGGTGACGTTAGAAACCTAGACAAAGATCAGATAGCACAGATGTTTGCAGGTAACCCTAGAGTTTATGGAGAAGCAGAAAAGCTTGGTATTTTTGAACCGAAGTCATGCGTTTGTGGCTGTACTAAGTTTGAGTACGAAGAGAATGCAGTAGTCGATAAGGAAACAAATATTTATGGTCACTGCGATTTGATATTTGATTGTACTAATCTGGCAGTAGATAGATTTAAAGGCGTAAGAGAAACTTTTGCTCGTCAATATCTTCCTCAGAATGGACAGACAGTTGTTGGCGATATGAAAACTATCGGTAGCGGTGCTTGGAGTAATCAGTTAGAGAAGAAGGGACCACATAAATATTATCTTATTCAGTTGACTTGCTATGCTCACATACTTGGTTGCGACTATGGATTGTTAATGTATGAATGTAAAGACAACTCAGAAATGAGATGGTACAAGGTTGACAGGAATGATGAATGGTGGGAAACTATTAAATGGCAAGCTAAGACTATGCAGGAGATGGGTAAAGCCACAGATGCAAGCGGTAAGCCTGCTCCCAAGCTTCCACCTCCACGACCAGCAACTAAGAGTTGCTTTGATTGCAGATGTTGCGACTTCAAAACTATTTGCCATACTTCTAATGTTTGGGATAAGCCGAACCTTGATAGTATGAGGAAGCAATTCTATCAATGCTTACTGTAACAATATTAAAGATTTTTTGATCATACTTACGATTAACACCCAATGAGAAAAATCTAAGCATTATAGTTAAGGAGTTTGAAATGCAAGAAGAAAAAGATGAAAAGATAGTAAACGAGGACTCTCTACTTCTAATAAGTGGAAGTAAAGGGAGCAAAGAAGCAGATAAAGAATATGCGAAAAAGATTTCAGGAGCAGTAATTTCTTGTATAGCGAAATACGATGAAGCAAAATTAAGATGCATAGGAGCAGCGTCTTCTAATAACGCTATTAAAGGGGTAACTATTGCTAAGCTGGAACTCTTGAAAAAAGACGAATGTATCCTTATCAGCCCTAGCTTTACAATGGTTAAATTTGGTGAAGAAGAGAAGACCGGCATTATGCTCGAAACTCTTAAAATGGATTCTTACGAGAAAGATGGTAACTTAGATAGAGATGCCGCTATCCTTAAGGTTCGAGGAAGTCAAGGGAGCAAAGAAGCAGATAAAGAGTATGTTAAGAAATTAGCGAATGCTATTCTCTCTTGCTTCTCTAATCAAGGAGTAGCACTGTTGAGGTACGTAGGGGCAGCAGGAGGTAACAATGCCATCAAAGCCGCTACTATAGCAAAAGGTGAAGCCATGAAAAATGGTATAACTTTAATGATAGATCCAAGTTTTACAGTAGTTAAATTTGGAGAAGATGAGAAAACAGGAATTATTTTAGAAATAGTTTCAATATAACTTTTTAGGAGATGTAATATGGATCCTGTAGATAAGCAAGAATTAATGGATAGATGTAAGAACGACGATGTAAAACCTTTAGATGATATGTATGACCTTGAGGAGATAGCCTATGTTATAAAAGACTGTACTCATAAGATAGATATCCAGAAGGCTTATAAGAAAAAGCGTAATCAGTCAATTGCTGATGAGATAGCAAAACTTCAAAGAAAGATAGACTACTATAAGAAAGTTATTGTTTCTACTTTGGAAAAAAATAAAGAGAAAAATCTTCATTTCCCAGATGTAGTTAAACTTAGCCTAAGAAAAGCTAGAGCTAAGTGGATTGTTGATGACGAAGAAGCTCTCCTTAAAGCTTTGGAAGATCAGAACGAGTTGGAAAACTGTGCTACTAAGATAGAAGGTTGGAAACTTGTCAAGAAGGAAACAGACAAGGTCTTGAACGATTGGGAGAAGAGTGAAACCCTTCCTGATAGCGTTCATAAAGAACTTGGAGAAACAGGAGTCTCTCTTTCCTTTATATATCCAGAAGAAGAGGCAGAGGAAGCAGTAGACACTACAGTTCCTATCAAAGAAGAAGATTACGACGACTTGGAGTGGTAATATGAGTAATTTCGAATTTTATAAAAGAATAAGAACGAGCGATAAAAAGCCTCAGAAGTCTTTTCCAAAACTTCATAATCTTTACAATAAGATACCAGACACTGAAGGGTGTATGGCTAACATAGAAGAGGAAGGAGGGTGCAACGGTTGGTGTTGTGCTTGTCAATCTCCTCAACTCTTATATAGCGAATTCCTAAATCTTTGGAATAGCGTTATGAGAAATTGGGAAGTTAATGAAATCTGTGATGTAATTGAAGAGAGTTTGAATAATTATATTATGGGAGCTACGACTAAAGGTTGCGTCTTTTTTGATCATGATACGAAGATGTGTAAAGTTCATAAGAAGAGACCTTACAACTGTAGAATATATGGGATAACTCCTGAGGAAGAGTTCGCTCCTCGTCTTGCAAAAATGAAAGAGTTATATAAGGACGACCCCGAAGCTATAATAGAAGATCAATGCCATTTGATAAAGACAGTCAACGATAAAAAATTAACCGTTAAAGACACTGATGATTGGTGGAACGAATTAGTAAAGATTAAAATAGATGCTGGGCTAGATAAAGATATAATTAATGATGATATGGGAGGCAGTTACAGAACTCCTCATGATCATGTTCTTTTATATTCAATGCCAGATTTTATTATGCAGAAGCTTCAAGAGGTAAGATTCATTGATAACTACGACGAGAAGAAGGCGATAGTTAAGAAATACATGGACGCAGTCCGAAGGAGTATGGAAAATGAACCAGGAGAAAGTTAAAATAATTGATGCTAGTTATAATTTAGATAAAGATATAGCGAAAATTAAAGTTGCCAATTTAGATACCGGCAAAGAGGTTACTTGGGCTTTGTTGGGAGATGATTTTGATTCCCTTATTGCTCAGATTACAGGTAGACAATTGAAATACTATGCGATCCAGAGAGAAATGCTCTGTAAGAATATAGTTGGTATAGAATTTATTAATAAGATAGAATTCGATGTCGATAGCGTTGATATTGATAAAGCTAAAGATAAGACTTCTATGGAGCTACAGCATACTCATGACATTGTAGATAGATATCCTTTCTACGAGATACAGCAAGAAGCGATAGAAGAGTCGATAGCCAAACCGGACACAGAGGAAGAGAAATGAGATTAAAAGTAAGACTTTTTGGAGGGCATACATGTCCTATCTGCGAGTTAGCATTACTCAAACTTGAGTCTGAAAAAGGTCGTTACGAGTATGAGTACATCGACGCTTTTGCAGATGAGACTCAGGAGTTTTGCGACGAACAGAATATAGATGAATTACCCCATATCCAATATGTAAATATAGACGGAGAAGTAACCGAAGAATATATTGGAACAGATGTCCTCTCAAACCTACGAGATATTTGTGGTTGAGAAGCGAAACAAAAAGATGAAATAATAATTTAGAGGTAGAAATATGAAGTTGAGTTTAAATGAGCACCAACTACAGGCGGTGGAGCATGTAGACGGACCATGTCTAGTAACAAGTTGTCCTGGTTCCGGAAAATGCGTAGTCGGAAAAACGTTTGTATGTTCCCACAAAAAATTAATTTCCCATATTGAAGATAATGAGGTTGGTAGTGTTATCGGATTGTCGTCAGAGAAGTTGAATAATATCAGTAGCGAAGAGAGAGAGATATCTGAATTCGTAAATTCTGGGGAACAAAAAACAATAAAAATTATTACGAAACAGGGGTACGAGATAGAGGGTACACATCATCATCCTATAGTTACGTTAGACTCTTCCGGAGATTTTAAATGGAAAAAATTAAGCGAAATAAATGAAGGTGATATCTGCCCGATATGGGTAAATGATAAAAAAAGTTTCTCTTATGAGATCGATAATAAATATTATATGTTGGGTTTACTTTATGGCGATGGTTGTTTAGTAATGGATAGGACTATTTCTTTTCATTCTGAGAAGAATAATCTAGCTAATAAATTTTGTAAAATTATTAAAGAATTATATAATTACAATTGTAAGATTGAAAAAGACAATAGGAGAGAGAGTCTATATGCCTATAAGGTACATTCTGTAAAAATTATGAGGATAATGAAGGAAGAGTTCGGAGATATTTTTCATTATGCTTATGATAAGCGTATAACTTCTGAAATTTTAAATGCCTCTAAAAGCCAAATAGCTTCTTTATTACGTGGAATCTTCGATACTGATGGTTATGCTTCTGATGAAAGTTGCGGAATAACCTTGTCTTCGAAAAGACTGATTGATCAAATACATATTTTGCTGCTGCATTATGGGGTATTTTCAACTAAATCTATAAAAAAAGTTAGAGATAAGGATTATTATAGAGTAGAGATATTTGGAAATAATTATCGTCGTTTTGTAAAAAATATTGGTTTCGGGCATGAGAAAAAATATATAATTTCTAATAATTTTTTAGATAAAAAGGCGAAAAATTCTAACCAATTCATACCATTTATGCAAAATAAAATGAATTCCATTTTACAAGATTTAAGTAAGGGTAATTTCGAATGGTATTCCAAACGAAAGCAATCTATTCACTTCAAAAATAAAAAAATTAGATTAGCTAGATACCGAGCTAAAGATGTTAAAAACATGAGAAATATAACAGAGGATAGCATAGATAGAATAGATGATATCTTTTGTGAGAACAAATATACGAATTCAGTATTTGAAGAGTTGAAAGAGTCTAATAAATATTGCTATTCTACAGTTAAAGAAATTGTTCCTAGCGTATCTCCTAAAATGGTATATGATTATGTTGTCCCGAAAACTCATAGTTTTGTCGCCAATGGCTTTATTAATCATAATACATTTACATTAGTAGAGAGAATCGCAAGGCTTATCGAAAAGGGCGTTCGTCCTCAAAATATCTTATGTATAACTTTTACAAATAAAGCTGCGGCAGAAATGAAAGAGCGTATTTGCAAAAGATTGAAAGTAACTGATCCAGGATTCTTTATTGGAACATTTCACTCATTATGTGCGAACATTCTACGCAAGATGGGTCACTTGGGGGGTTATCCCTCCAACTTTACCATCATAGACGATAAAGAGCAATTTTCGGTCATACAGCAAGTTGCTAGGAGGTTAGATGTAGAAGTCGATAAAGGAACTCTCTATAATCTATTGAAGTGGCTGAACCATTATAGAGGACAACAAGAAGATTTTTCATATGTTGAAGAAAGGTGCTCTCATGCTTATGAGCTAGATATCGCTAAAGGCTATCTTGATAGATGCAAGACAAGTCGTCTTGTCGATTTTAGTGCATTGATTTATGACGCTATACAGTTAATAGAAAATTGCGATGACATTAGAGAAAAATTGCAGAATGGTTTTAAGTATATCTTGGTTGATGAAACTCAAGACACTAATGGCTCTCAGTATCACTTAGTTGAACTCCTTGGTGCAAAATGGAATAATATCATGCTAATTGGAGATACGGATCAGTGCGTCGTAGAGGGAGAGAGTGTCCATACTCCTAATGGGGTAAAAAAAATAGAGGATATAGAGGTTGGAGATGAAGTTTTAACAGGTCGAGGTTCCGGAGAGATTGTAAGTGCTAAAGTTCTTAATAAATATGAAAAAGATGTTGAGAAGTACGATATAGTCAAAATCAAAACAAAAAGCGGCAGGCAAGTAAGGTTTTCTAAAGAACATATTGTTTTCGCTGATTTCACGAAATTTTCACCTAAGAAGATAGTTGTGTATCTAATGTTTGATAAGAAGTTAGGGTATAGAGTTGGGGTTACGAATACTGCAAGAAAATATTCTATTAATGGACATGGAGGCATAGGTTGTCGGTTGAATCAAGAGAGGGCTACTTGTATGTGGATTTTGAAAGTCTGTGACAAGATTAGCGATGGTAAATTTTGGGAGCAGTTTTATTCAGTTAAATACGGTATTCCTACTTGGTGTTTTTATGCGAATGGTAGGGATCTTGATTATCATGAAACAGAAATAGAAAAAATGTTTGAACTTATAGATACTAAAAAAAATGCGAAAATATTGATGAGTGATTTAAAGATCGACATTAACCGACCTCATCATCAGCCTAAATGCATGTCAAAAGATAGGAGGAGAAACTTTGTTATTAATATGTGTGGAGACTCAAGAAGTAGCACTGTTCATAGATACGCAATTTCTGGTTCGGATGAGCAAGACGCTAGGAAGCTAGCGTCAATAGGGTTAAGAGTTAGGGGTAATGGCAAGGGCAGAAAAGGTTGGAGAGTAGAATCTGCCCATAAACAACTAGGAGATATTTACAATATATTTGAAAAAGTGAACGATGTTTTTAATTTAGATGTAAATGTTATTGAGAAAATAAAATTAAACGATGTAGTCCTGAAGTTTATGCCTGCTTCTCATCTAAGAGAAGGAATGACTATATATATAGAAAACGAAGGCAAGGTAGAAATAGATGAAGTTGTTTCAGTTGAAACTCATTTTAAATATACTGGAAAATTGTACGATATAGATGTTGAAAGGTATCATAATTTCATAACGAATGGAGTGTTCAGTCATAACTCGATATATGCGTTTAGAGGGGCTAAGTATAAAAACCTTCAGAATTTTATAGATACTCATAAAGATTGTACTGTAATTCCCCTTTCAAAGAACTATCGTTCAACTCCAGAAATTATTGGTGCTGCTGATAAGTTAATCAAGCATAATACTAGTCATATGGGGGGGAAGTTCGAGACGGATAATCCTAGCGGAGAGCCTGTCAGGTGCTTCGAGAAGGCTAATCAAATAGAAGAGGCTAATTGGGTAGCAGAGCAGATAAGAAAGCTTCAAGATCAAGGAGGATGGGACGGTGACGACATAGCGATACTATATCGTATGAATAAGATGTCGGAGCCTTTAGAGCAAGCATTGACTTTAAAAGGAATCCCATATGAAGTGATTGGTAGTTTTAGTTTTTATGATAGAAAAGAAGTAAAAGACATAATCGCAATGGTTAAATTTCTAGTAAATAAAAGAGATGGGATAGCGTTCCACAGAGTATGTTCAATAATTCCTGGCTTAGGAGATGCAACTATCGGCAAGATAGAGAATAGGGCTGAAGACCAGGATATAGATATTATGGAAGCGACAAAAGATATCTTAGCAGGAAGTAAATCTATTAAGATTAAGAATGCTTGCCACAAGCTTATCGAAGTATTTAGTCAGGATTATAGCCACTCTCAACCAGCAAAATGTGTTATGTCTATGATAAGCTCATTTGATTATCTTGGCTATCTAGAGAGAAATTACTCTAAGAACGCAATTGAGCGTAAAGATAACGTAGCTCAAATCGTAGAAGCGGCTAGTCGTTTTAATAATCATCCAGACGGTCTCGATATGTATCTTCAGCAAATATCTCTTGTTTCAACAAGTGACAAAGAAGTTGAAGGTAAGAAAGTTTCTCTTATGAGTCTACATGCCGCTAAAGGGTTGGAATTTCCTATCGTTTTTATGATAGGCGTTGAGCATAGCATTTTACCTCATGGTAGAGCCGTCTTAGAGAACGAAGAAGAAGGTATCGAAGAAGAAAGGCGGCTTTGTTACGTTGGGGTCACCCGTGCTAAGAAAGTTTTATATATAACTCACTGTAAGAGGCGTTTTGGTTTTGGTAAGTTCGGGAATCAGAATGTAAGAAAAACGTATCCTAGCAGGTTTTTAAAAGAAATGGGATTAATTAGTAATGAAAATAGAAGGAATATTTCGATATAGTTAGTATATAGATAATATGACTAACAATCGGAGCGTAATAATGAAAGAAAAAATAGATAAAAAAATGGTTTTTGTAGTTCAGCAGACTCTTTACGATGATTTTAAAGAAGTTTGTGAGCAAGAATATATCACCATGTCTCAGTCTATCCGTACTTTTATGCTTCAGTATATAAAGGAGCATAAGAAAAATGGGAAAGAGGAAGACAACGGAAGAATTCGTAGAGCAGTGCATCGAAATCCATAGCAATAAATATGATTATAGCAGAGTAGAGTACAAGAACGCTGCTAGTAAAGTATCTATTATATGTAAGGAGCATGGTGAATTTACGCAGATAGCTTCTAATCATGCTAGAGGCAGAGGATGCTCAAAATGCCGTAATGAAAAAATGTCTTTAGGTTTAGATTATTTTATTGTCAGGTCTAAAGAGGTACACGGCGATAGATATGATTATAGTAAAGTCGATTATATCAATAGCAGGACTAAAGTTTGCATTATATGCAAAGAACACGGGGAGTTTTGGCAGTATCCCGATAACCATTTTAGATTAAAATGTGGATGTTTAAAATGCTCTGGAAATATTCCCTACACTATTGAAGAATTTGCAGATAAGGCATCAAAAATTCATAATAATGAATATAATTATAGCAAAGTGGAATATATAAATAATTGTACAAAAGTAATAATTATTTGTAAAAAACATGGTGATTTCTTACAGACTCCACAGCATCATTTGGACGGAAGTAAATGTCCAAAGTGTTCTGATAACCAGCAAATGACCAGAGACGATTTTGTCAAAAAGGCAATAGTATCTCACGGAGATAGATATGATTACTCTAAAACCAAATATAGCCATATTAAGAATAAAGAGATTATAACATGTAAAAAGCATGGAGAATTTGAGCAAAAGTTAGATAACCATCTACAAGGAAAAGGTTGTCCTCACTGTATAAATAAAAACGAAGGAAAAGTGAAAGAACTTCTGTTAGAATGCTTTAAAGGCTGGAGCATTATTCCTAATAAGAAAATATGGGATAGTTATAAAGATTATAATCATAAGAGGTATTGTGATTTCTGGTTGGAAAAAGATGGAGTCGAAATCATTGTCGAGTATGATGGAAAACAACATTTTGAGCCGGTTTGTTTTAATGGCATACCTTTTAAAAAAGCGGAAAAGTTATTTAAAAAGACGCAGATAAAAGATGGGTTAGATAAACAATTTTGTGAAGAAAATAATATAATGCTTTGTAGGATTAGATATGATGAAGATAAAGAAGAATCAATTAAAAAATTAAGAAATAGTTTATAGTTTAGGAGAAAATATAATGGAAATAAAAAAAATAGTAACTAATTATGAGAAATTTGTAAAAGTATGTTGCGATACTCTTCTCGAAACACTAGTCGTTTATAATTTTGAAAATTTAGCAGAGGCGATGAAAAATAAAGAAAATCCGTATGGATTGATTCCTGATTGTAATATAGATTTATCTATAAGTATAGGCACATTGGTCTCTCAATCTATAAATAGAGATAATGAAAAAGATTTTAGAGTTTTTAAAGATTTTAGAGTTTTTGAATCAGGGAATCATCATTTTTTAGCAAAATCTTGTGTTAAATTTTTAAGCAAACAGGGTTATGATATCTCTTTAGGAGAATACGACATGGTACAAATCAAAATGGGCATCAGTAAAGCTTCTGATATCGTCAGGGCTATAAGGGATATGATAACAAAAAAAGAAGTAGATAGAAATGTTTTTGGGAATCTAAGTAATTAACTAATAGCCATTTTAAAAGAGGCAGGATTAATAGATGGGACTAGAGATAGAAAGAAAATTTATTGTTAATGATCAGTTTCCTTTTTCTGGGGCTTGTAGGGAAGAGATTCCTAATAGCGTAGAGAAGATGACGATTACTCAAGGATACATTAAGAATGGAGACGTTCGTGTTAGGGTACTTGAGAGAAATTTTAGCGACAAAGCTTTCTTAACGATAAAAGGCGAAAGACGAGGTATTGTAAGAGAGGAATTCGAATACAGTATTCCTGTCCCTGATGCTCGACATATGTTGGAATTATTTTGCGATGACGTTATAGAAAAATCAAGATATGTTTTTAAAGAACCTGATGGAAAAATATGGGAAGTTGACATGTTCAAAGGGGAAAATGAAGGCTTAATTTTAGCGGAAATAGAGTTGGAATCTGAAGATGTAGTGATTCAAATACCTTATTTTGTAGGGAGAGAAGTAACTAAGATTGATAAGTATTATAATAGAAATCTAGCGAAAAATCCTTATTCCAAATGGAAAAGACTATATACTTCTCATTTCAACTCGGGCGAATGGGAAACGGAATACGCCGTGGCTATATCCGGCAAGTCGCCACCTTGGTACAACGGAGCCGAGTTCAAAGAGTTAGCACCTAAGTTTTGGTTTTTTGAAAAATATAAGAGAGATGGAGATGAAGGCTTTTATAGAGAACAATACCAGCAAGAGGTGCTTAGCCACCTAGACCCAGAAGAGGTCTATAATAGATTAGGGCAAAACTCTGTTCTCCTTTGTTGGGAGAAACCAGGCGAGTTTTGTCACAGGCGGATAGTAGCCGATTGGTTGACTAATGCCTTAGATATAGAAGTAATAGAAATTGGAGAAGAATAAGATGGATAGAATAGAATTAGAAAATAAAGCAATGCAGATAATCGCAGACTTAGTCTCAATTAGCATTGACGAAGTAAAGATAGAAAGTAGTTTTATTAATGACTTACATTTTGATAGCCTAGATGCTGTTGAGTTAACAATGACAATGGAAGATGAGTTTAACATAGATATACCTGATGAGGAAGCAGAGAAGTTAACGAGTGTTATTCTTCTTGTTAATTTCCTTGAAACCAAAATAGAAGGCTAAATTTTGGTATTAGCACCGAAAGACTTTTTTGATTTGATTGAAGGTTCAGCGTTAGCTGATGCTTTCATGGTAATGGCAAATGAACAATGGTGCCGTTTCGCTGTCGAGAATGTTTGTCGGGGGCATGATCCTAGGCATAGGGAGGAGTTTATTTTTCTTACTGGTAAGTTAATACCAGCAACAGAATTAGGACCAATACTCATGGACACTACCATTGCAAGGCTAGGCAATAGAGATATTCCTTGTCGTATTATTAAAGTTTCAATTGATGTAGAAAATGAAAAGATGGAAGATGTCTATGGAACAGTTCGTTATTTTCCTTTCCGTCAAGAGACAACTGTCCAGCTTGATTTTCGATATAGCCTTTATGATTTTAACTGTGGGGATATCGAACAGACTACTACAGTTCTATCGACGGGGGTAAAACATATGAAAGAAATGATAGACAACCCTAAAGAGAAAACTTTTTTTGATTGGATAGATTTAGAATGAATTTAAAAAATAATTAAATAAAAAAAGGATTATTTCGATAAATAAGTAATTAAGTATATATGTTAGTATTATTACATTATTTCAAGGAGAAATATTCAAATGAGTAAAAAGAAAAAAGGAGCAGTAAAAATAAATAAAATACCTAACCCAAGAGAAGTCAATGATATTATGCTCGATACGACTTCTGGACCTAACGATATATTAGACCTATCAGTACAAGGGCAGACAACTGAGGGTATGTTCAATACTGATGAGCCTCAAGGATCTACAAGGAACGACCTCACTATAACATTCCGTTACAATTTCGACAGAATTACAAAGCTAAAAGAGATTGCTTTAGAAGAAACAAAAAAGAATTGGAAAGAAGACGAGGATTCGGATAGAAAGCCCAAGAGGAAGTCCGTTCAGTATACAGACCTTATGAGAAGATCTATAGATGAGGTTTATTTCGGAGGAAAATAATGGCTAAAGGGAAACCAAAAAAAATGATCAAGAAACAGACGTTATTTGATATCATCGATATGGATGATTAAAAGGAGATAGAAATGGAAAAAAAGATAATGGAAGATGTGGGTAGGATAATGGAAGATGTGGACTGTAGGATAATGGAAGATGTATTTGCCAAAAAAAGCAAAGCCAAAGAAAAACATAAGCATAAATACGACCACCTAAGAACAGGTGGACCGACATTGATAACTGCTGATGGCAAGAAGGAAGTTTTGCCTCCTGGATTTAAAGTATCTGATGCTGGTGTGATTGATGATAAAACTATAAAAACAAAAATTAATAAGTCTTTAAATCATCTTGTAAAGATGGTAAAAGGGTGTTACGCTAGCCCGATGGCATCAGACTCAGATTATATTAAATTTTGTGAAGATTCTATTGAGAGTCTTATTCAAAAGACTACTGAGAAATTACATAAAATTAGAGGGGAGAAGGGTTTTAAGTCCAAGTTTGAGTCTAAGACTGTTTTTACGAAATTAACAGAAGCTAGCGATAAAGATCATAATAATCCCCTCAGATCAGACGAAAGAGTTCTAGACTATATGGAGTTGATGAGAGACCCCTCGGTCTCGAAAGAAGATAAAGAAGAACTAGGGAAGATGATATTCAATTCAGGGATGATAAAAGAGGCTGATACTGATCATTTTTATAGATATTTCATTGACGAGATGACATTATCCGGATACGGGTCTAAGGAATTTAAAGATTTTGTTGACAACGCTAACCTTCAGAACAATCATCTAGAAAAATTGAAAAATATTCTAGAACAAGACAAAATCAAGGCAGAAGAAGCAGCTCTTAAGGCGTTAAAAGAGAAGAAAAAGGCAAGAGAAGCAGCTAGGACGGAAGAACCCAAGAAGAAGTCTTTGAAGGAATTTATAATGAAAAAAAACGGAGAAGATCTTTATTCTTTAAAGAAAAAAGTTACTAAAAAGAAAGTTACTAAGAAAGCATCGAAGAAGAAAGTAGCTAAAAAGAAAGTTACTAAAAAGAAAGTTACTAAGAAAGCATCGAAGAAGAAAGTAGCTAAAAAAAAAGAAATGATTATTGCGAGGTAGTAAAATGATGAAGCAAGAGAAGCAAGCAGTGACGAATTTAATTAGACCTAAGTTGTCTAATGATGAAAAAAATAAGAAGTCAGAAAATGAAGCAAGAATGAGAAAACGCAGAGATGAGGATATTAATAGTATCCTCATCGCTGACATTTCCGAATATCTTGAAGCATACAAAGACGATGAAAAGATTCAAAAAGAGATCGAGAAGTATAGGGTATCGTCTAGAGCTATCGAAACTTTTGATAGATTAGAGTCAGAAAAGATACAGAGAGATGCTCGTAAATTTGTTTACGGCGGGGACCCTATCGATGACAGAGAGACGTTTCAAGATGACTGGTGGAAAACCGATGCTTTAATAAAAGTAGCAAATGATGGGGTAAAAGCAGACGAGAAGCAGAAAAGGAGACGAGCAGTTAAAGATTTTTTCTATAAGTATTCTGGACGTAAATTTATAGATAGCCGTAATAAGAAGAAAAACGAGAAAAAAGATATTGACGATATGGTTGAAGGCTTTTTGGGTAAAGTTGCATTGGAGTCTTTTAAAACGAATTCCGATAACCCTCTTTCTGTAAATATGTACGATTTTTTGCATTATGTCATATCTTATAAGAAATGGAGACTAATTATATCTCCTTCAGATACTTATAAGCTTTTAAGCAAGTTTAAAAAACAATACGAGAATGAGGACGCTGTTCTGGAACATTCTCCATTAACTGCGAAATTGTTGAAAGATTTATATCACTTTTTCCGCAAGCATCATAAATAATAGTTGAAAGTGTTTTTACTTATGGTACAATAACTCTGAAACTATGTTTTATATGAAAGAGGTAGCATGAACGAAAGAGGTAATATGAAGATTATATTTTTAGGTGTATCGGGAGCATTGTCAGCTAAATACAACTCTAATATGCTAATCGAGGGCTATGGTCTTGACGAGAATTCAAAAGATAAGCACTTTGCTATGTTATTTGATTGTGGCGAAGATATTATGCATTCTCTCGCTTCAGCAGGCAGGAAGCCAGAAGAGTTGGATGCTGTATATATATCCCATTTACATGCAGATCATTGTTATGGTCTTAGTTGGCTTGCCTATTACACTTATTTTATAACGAAGAAAAAACTTACCCTTTTCCTTCATGAAACAATGGTTTCTGATATATGGTCTATGCTTCGTCCTTCTTTGGAAAAATGCGATAGACAAGATAGGTTAATGACGTTGAATGATTATTTCGATGTCAAACTCTATAAGAAGGACACTCGTTTCAATGTAGGGGGAATGCAATTTTACCCAGTTAAGCAGAAGCACGTAGAAACCCCTTTCGGAGATATAGATTCTTACGGGTTAAGAGGTTATAGATGCGGTGATTGGTGTGGCTATCAAGACGTAGGAGAAGAGCATATACATCATCGCTTGGATAGATGGAGATTTTTCATAAGCTCTGATTCTAAAAAAATGGCTATTCCGAACACCAATGAATACGGGGCTCTTTTTCCTGAGTATTATTATGATTACTTATTCTGCGACTGTGACGTTATGAATCTTAGTGGAGTTCATCCTAATTATAATGACCTTAAAAAATATGATGCTGACACAAAGAGCAGAATGTGGTTATATCATTATCATGATTTAGGCGACGATATGCCAGATGCAGTTGCTGATGGTTTTGCTGGTTTTGTAAAAGAAGGGCAGGTATTTGAAATATGAGTGAATATGTTGATTGGGATGGAAAAGTAGCAGAAAAAGTTTCTTGGAATGACTTAAAAGTAGGTGAATGTTTTCTTGGACCAGGTGGAATGTATAAGAAAGCGACAGAAGACGTAGTTTTCTATTTCAATGGGCATACAGAGATAGATATTGACGAAGATAACAGAGATAATAAAGTATTCACGAGGACAGATAAATAAGTTGTGACGATTGTGACAAATATATAGAAAAAAGAAGATGGAAATGATGAGAAATGATCACGGTGGATATTTAAACTATACAGAGTGGAAGAAGAAAGATCCTAAATCTTATTGGGCGATGATAGAGGGTCGAGAGAAGGCGATGAAGCCTACTATAAATAAGGAATTTGGAGAACTAGTTTCTACATTCGGTGGACCGAAAACAGAGTGGGATAGAACTGTCGCCGAAGCAATAACAGGGAGACCAGTTATCATTGATACTGGAGAGTTAGTTAAAGAAGTTCCTGAATTTATCTCTAGATTAGCTAAGAAAGAAAAAGTAGTTAAGGTTGCTAAGCCTGAGAAATGGTTCATGAGATTATGGAACTGGGTTAAAGGGTTGTTCAAATCTAAGGAGGCAGAAGTTGAGAATAACGAAGATTTTGATTTCGAAGAGTGGACAATAGAAATGAGCAAGAAGATTATAAAATCTATTCGAGAAGATGGGAAAGCAGATGGCGAAATAACTTGCCCTGTTTGTTTTAAGAAAAGATTTTATGCTATTATGGAAGATGAACATATTCGTACAAATTGCGAAGGATGCAGAATCGAACTAGTACAGTAAGGAGTTGAGATGATTAGTAAAGATAGATTAGAGACAGTTAGAGAGACAGATACTCATTATTTTTTTTGGAAGAATTATTTATCTCAATGGTATATGAGAGATTTCAAATGCAGAGGTGTCGTTTACTGTTGTTGTGAACAGTATATGATGGCTGAGAAGGCTAGGCTTTTTAAAGATGATGATGCATTAAATACGATAATGTCGTCTAGTAGCCCTAAGACTCAAAAGAGGGCAGGACGATTAGTTAAGAATTATGATGATCAAGAATGGCATTCTATTTCTAGATATACGGTCTTTATTGGGAACATGGCAAAATTTTGTCAGAACCCAGATCTGAAAGAGAAATTACTATCAACAGGGAAAAAGGTTATAGTTGAGGCATCTCCTTATGATGCTTTATGGGGAGTATCTCTTGGTCCTTGGGACGATAAGATTTTAAAAGAAGAGAACTGGCAAGGCAAGAATTGGCTTGGACAGGAATTAATGGCAGTTAGAGATTTAGTGAGGGATTTAGAATGAAAATTTATGTATTAGAGGACGCTCCTGAAAGAATGGAGTGGTTCAGAACAACTTTTCATGATTGCGAGATAACTCATACGGATCAAGTTGAACAAGCTTGCAATGATATCGAGGAGAACGAATATGACATTATCTTTTTAGACAGAGATTTAGGTCATTACAAATTCAATGGAGAGGACGTAGCATGGCATATGAAAGAGAATAAATTAGCTCAAGATGCCGCAATTGTTATTCATTCTGTGAACCCTAGAGGACAGCGTAATATGAAGAAGTATTTGGACGAGTATCATGACCAAGTTCTTCAAATACCTTTTACTCAATTGATAAAAATGAGTAGAGAGGATTTCTCAGATTGAAAACATATATTGAGTTGATTGATAAACATAAGGGAGAGGACTGTTTTATTTTGGCGGCAGGACCATCTCTCTATGATATTTTCTATAAAGAGTACAAAGACTATATTGGATTGTTCCGAGATAAGGTTGTAATCTCTGTAAATGCTTCGATCATAGCTTGCATGGAACATCTTGATTGGTTGGGAGACGGGAGTACCCCTGATGGTAGATATTGGATATCAAATGATTCATTAACTACAAGATGGTCGTGGTGGGATTTAGTAAAGCAAAGTAAATGTACTAAATTAGTTAGAGATAGTTGGATGAAGAAGCATAGTCATAAGATTAAAGACTTCTTATTATTCCCTCCTAGACCGACGCCAGAAGACGTAATAGGTATTGACGACATTGGGTTATCCTACTGCTCTAGTGCTCCTTCAGCGATAGACCTGAGCCTTCAGATGGGATGTAAGAATATTTACCTATTAGGCTTAGACCACGATAAGAGAGATGGAAAGATTTACTTCTGGGAACAGTTTCCTAAATCTCAACATCCGAAACAATTTAAACCAGGGAAACCTCCTTGGAGCGTTCAGAAAGATATGTACAAAATCAATGCTTTGGCATATGAAGCATTAGATAAATTTGCGGGAATAAAAGGTTCTCGAATTTATAACTGTAGCGAAATTGCATATCAAAGAAAGACCACATATCAATTTAAATTTAAAAATTTTGCCGATATATAGGCATGATAGTAGAAAATTTTATTGATAAACATAAGGGGGAGAAATGTTTCATATATGGTTCTGGTCCGTCATTGAGAGATGTTGATACGAAACCTTTGGAGAGGTTCGTATCTATTTCTGTAAATGCTGGAATCGTTAAAGCTCCATTCAGTGATTATTTTGTATCAGACGATGCAGGAGTTACTAAATGGGATTTTTACTATAAGACCTTACAGCGTAGAGATGTCACTAAGTTCTTATTCAGAGATAAATTCAAATCCGTTGTTACCCCTACTGAAGAGAACCAAGTAGTCCTTTTTGATCATACTTGGTGGTATTCTCCTGAGAATGACGAGTACAACATGGAAGGAATAAAGCTAAAAAAGGCAGAACCTATTATAGGAGCAGCTACTTCCGCAGGCAGTGCTATCCATTTGGCTTATATCATGGGCTGTAGTTCTGTGTATCTATTAGGTTTCGATTGTTGTTTCTACGATAATAAGAAGTATTTTTGGCAATTTTGGGAAAAAGACAAACATCCTAAAATGGTTAAGAAGAACTATCGAGTTCCGTTATGTGGTAAGCATTCTAATCCAGTTAAGGGCAAGTATGTCAATGACTATTACTCGTTTTTTATGAAGTACTGGGACGATATTGTCGATGTTAATAAGGACTTAATTAATGGAGATTTTCCGATTATTAATTGTTCGGATGGGGCATTAGAAAGTTTTGAAAAGAAAACCATAGAGGAGGTTTTGAATGAGTTGTAAATATAAACCGTTAGAGGAATGGAATGGGATTCTTGGAGGGAAAGACCCTATTTTTATTTTAGGTAACGGTCCAAGTTTAACAGATAATGATTTATCGTTGCTCGATCCTTATTTAACAATTGGGATCAATAGGGTTTGTTCGAGCTATGAACCTACAGTTTTATTTTGGCAAGATAGGAGTGTTTGGGCAACAGCTAAGAGAGAAATCCAAAAGTCTGATTCTATCAAGGTCACAAGAAAAGGGATGGTACAGCCTTCCTTATGCCCAGATTATTTATTTTTTATTTTACAAGGAAATAGAAAGACTCCCTACCCTAGTCAATGTCAAACTACTAAGTTGCAAGGACAAAATATAACTCATGGAGTTACGACGCAATTTGCCGATGCTATGTCTCCTTCTCATATTATATTTTTAGGAATAGATTGTAAATTTAGGGGCGGTAAGACTGACTTTTATGGCAATAATAAATTCCATAGACCTGATATGCTAGATAGATGTGCGGATATTTCTAATAGAATAAAAGTAGGTTGCAAAGTCCCTATATATAATTGCGGAGAAAGTGACTGTTGGAGGACACAGAAGTTGGAAGATGTCATCGCTGAGATAAACCCTCCCAAACGTGATAAAGAGTATTTTAAAAAGCTTTTTGCAAAGGAGTAAGTATGGAAGTTTTTAATTCAATTTTTATAACCTTGAGAGAGAGACAAGATTTCATAAGAACTCTATTAGAGTCCCTAAGAATATCTTTACAGCAAGCGACTCAATCTCATGAAATAGTTATAGTGGACTTAGGAACAGCTAGCTATGATGTAGAGGCATTAGTTAATCCTTTTAGAGAGGTCGTTCCTATTAAAGTTATCAAAACAGGATATACCGGAATATTTTATAAAACAAAGGCTCTAAATTGTGGAGTTAAGAATAGTGACGGTCACTACATTTCCTTAGTTGACGCGGATACTGTTGTCCCTCCCGAATATATTTTTGGAATAGAAGATTTTTTTAGAGATGAGAGTAATAGTAATATCAAATTGTGCCATAGGGTCGCTAGGGTCAATGCTATAGAGACTAAGAACCTCTTAAAGACTACCCTCGATGTTGGAAGAACACAGAATATGGTAAGAAAAGCTAAAAGTTATATGATGTATCTGGAGAGATTTACCGAGAATGAAATTGTAAAAAGAGAATTCACGGTTAGGGATAGAAGTTTACTTACCAAAGCTTTAGGGAATAGTCACTTTACGATGCCGAAAGAAAACTACGTGACAATCGGTGGGTATAATGAGAGTTTCAAAGGATGGGGATGCGAGGATAAAGAATTTAATCTAAGATATTATCGTCATTTTAAAAATGGGACATTAAGAGATGACCCGAAGTATATGTGCTTCTCATTAACTTGTCCTCAAGAGTCTACTTGGAGGCAAAAAACCCTACATGATAGAAATCTTAGATTATATAATAGCACTATCCAAAATAAAAGTATTAGTTGTTTGAAGAAAGGCGATGCTTGGGGGAAATTTTAAAGATGGCTAGGATAAATACTAAATTTAATTATAGAATAAAAAAGAAAGCCAACAATGCTCCTAAGTCTAATAATATATCTCGCTTAAAAGACGCTAAGGAAATAATTAACGTTCAAACTAAAAATTCAAATAAGAAGATAACTCTTAGAAAAAAGATTGAGAGTAAGCCAGTTGTTGCATCGAAGAATATTAGAGTTAGCAAGATAGCCAAAAAATCTGTAAAAACGAATATCAGTAAAAATCCCAAAGTTAGAGGACAGGCTGACATATCCTCTATACAGGATTATATTAGTGATAAAAAAGTTTTAATATTAGGTAATTCTGGAGAGATAACTACTTCGTCCTTGGGGTCTCAGATAGATTCCTATGATTGCGTAGTTAGGATAAATCACGGTGTTCCTATCGCTAAATATTTCCCCCATATGGGAAGAAAAATAGATATATGGGCACACGGTTTTAGTAATCATGCTGTGCAAATAAAGACTTACAATCTGATATCTAAGCGGATAGCGTTCCATGTGGAGACTTGTGAAAGAAAATTTTGTAAAAAGATATGTAATAGCCAATCATTTATGATACCTAGTTCTTGGTATAAGGACGAGTTTGACAAAAGGACAGGTTTTGAGATGTCAACAGGTCTTAATACTATAATTTTTTTTGTAGACCATATACAGACGATGAAGAGTATAGGTATCGTTGGTTTTGACTTTTTAAAGACTTCTAATCGAGTTTTAAAGTCCGGTAGGGCAATCTGGCATAATTCGAGTATCGAGGAAAAGACGATAACTGAGATGTTAAATAACTGTTCCTCATACGTTCCATTTAGTGAAAAATATAATTTTGCAAAGTGATTATATTTAATGTAGAATAAAGAAAACGAAAAATACGAGGCAATAAAATGAAAATACTAAAAGCAAATACAGGGGCAAGAGAACAGTTTATCGTTAGCACCCACACTTATGTTAAGGTTTGGGACTACGAAAAGAAGCACATTCTAGTACATATGAAGCTAACTTCAGGAGAATCTATCTGGGTATGGGTTGATCTTACCACAGGGTCTATTTCGGATATTTCTGAGATGGGCTACAGATCTTTTGAGGACGCTATCAATAAGGCGGTAAACAATCCTTACTGTACAGTGTATGATTTTGAGAGTTTCGAAGAGCTAGCTAACCATTGGGACGAAGTTAATTATGTCGATACCATAACAACTACTTATAAACGTGGGGTCGATAATGTTTAGCCTTCTTATCTGTATTTTTTTATATCTAGGTTTTTATTGGGCGTATGGGCAAAGTCTTCAAAAAATATCTTGGCTAAAACTTTTTAGCAATATTATATTTTGGCCAGCATATGTGATGTGGAATTTATTTTTTACTTGAAAGTGAAATTATTTTATAATATAAAAGGATAAGTAATGAGTCAACAAGCAGTTTATGAAGTAGATTTTAAAGACGAGAAGCTTTTAGTAGAAGCTCTTAAAGAGATGGGATATAACGCCACTGTTCATGAGGAAGCTATTCCTATTAAGACATATGGCAGGCAAGATGCTGTAAAAGCTAATATAGTTATTTCTCAGAAGCAAGGTGGTTTCACTTATGCTGACATGGGATTTGAAAGAACTAAAAATGGTGGATTGAAGCTCCATGCTGACCATATCGATATTAACAAGTTGAATATGTCTCAGTTGAAGCAAAGGTACACTAAAGCTTTTATCGCAAAAAGAATTCGATTAATGGGAACCCAGTATTTAATGGGCAAAGACGAGATAGACCAAAACGGTACAATGAAGTTAAAAATTAAGGTAATGGAATAAATGACGAAGTTAAAAGGTAATACAAAAGCAAAAGCACGTAAGAAGAAAAGAACACAGTCTAAGGCAAAAGTATCATCGTATAAGAGAGGCATGGCTTCTCAGATATTACAGTACGATAATGCATCATTGGCGATGAAATGCGAAGCAGTGCCACATGGCAGCGATGTCAAGGCAACAATCTCTAAAATGAAGAAGGTTCTAGGTTGCACTGCTAATGGAGTAGGATTGGCGGCTTCTCAAGTAGGTATTCTTGAAAGAGTAATCGTTATTAAACCAGACTCTCGTAAATTTGCAACAATTGCCATGATTAATCCTGAGATTATTTCTCATAGCGATGAGAAGAAGTATGGCATCGAGGGTTGCTTGTCTTATCCTAAGACATTTGCTCCAGTTGAGAGATATACTTGGGTTGAGGTTAAATACTTTGACGAGAACTGGAAAGAGCAGACTGTCAAGTACAGAGAAGGTCAGATAGAGGGCATTATCACTCAACATGAAATTGAACATCTTGACGAAGGTCATTGTCAAATCTACGGTTGGTGGAAAGATATGGAAGGCAAGCAGAAAGAACTTCAAGAAGTTTTTGAAAACAAATCTGTAAAAGAGGATTCTAAAGTTGTTTTGTCTAACAGTGATGTTGTAGAGTCAGAAGATCTGAAACGAGAAAAAGCTGAGGCGGTAGCTTCAGCAGAATAGGAAAGATTAATGAACATTAGTCTATTTTCCAAAAAAGATAATTTTGTAGAATGTAAATTGTGTCCTCACCGCTGCCAACTACGAGATGGCGATGCCGGGAAGTGTTCGGTACGTAAATGCGATGGGGACACAATCTTTTTATCTAATTATGGCGAGTTGGTATCTGTTTCTGTCGATCCAATCGAGAAGAAGCCTCTCTACCATTACTTGCCAAAAACGAAGACTCTCTCCATTGGAGGTCTCGGGTGTAGCCTTGACTGTCTCTTCTGCCAGAATCATAAAATAAGCCAAGTAGAGGTTCATCCTAATTGTAAAACTTTCACTTCAGATGAAATTATTTCTATTGCTCAAGAAAAAGAATGCCAAAGCGTTTGTATGACTTTTAATGAACCAACAGTTGCCTTTGAATACCTAATAGATGTAGCTGAAGCTTGCCACAATAGCAATTTGAAGTTCATCTTAAAGACAAATGCGTATATAAATGAAGAGCCTTGGAGAGATGTCTGTAGGGTCACTGACGCTATGAATATCGATTGGAAAGGTTGCGACATACAGTATAAGGCGATTACTGGGGCTGAGGAATTTGTAATCAAGGATAGGATAAAAGAGGCGTTTGACGCTGGTGTTCATCTTGAGATAAGTATCCCTCTGTATTATTCTTTTCTAGAGGATATGAGAATATTTTTCCAATGTTCTCAATTTTTGAGTTCTTTAGATACTGATATTCCATGTCATTTACTAAGGGTTCATCCAGCATATAAGTTCCAAGACCACGTTCCTATTGATAAAATATCAATTGAATTGGCTAGAGATATTATTTCTTTCCATATGGCTAATGTTTTTATAGAATAATTGCTAA
>Ga0180433_10000303_pt1 | contig 86350 bp, 92 predicted proteins | sample SS_ome_8_FD_132980 | JGI IMG/M metagenome (GOLD analysis project Ga0180433, IMG submission 132980) | Hypersaline lake sediment archaeal communities from the Salton Sea, California, USA - SS_1_D_1 metaG | ecosystem: Environmental > Aquatic > Non-marine Saline and Alkaline > Hypersaline >...
CTTTATACTTCTTGTAGATCTTATAGGAAGCATAGATTGCTGCAGCTGCTACTGCTGCTGCGCCAACAGCTTTCTGAGTAGCGGACAACCCTTTATCTTCTTCGCCACGAATTTTCTTTCCAAGGTCTCGAATCCATTTCCCGGCTTTTGTAGTCATACCCTCAACATCTTTCTTGGTATAAGCACCAGTGGGTTTCTTACGATGGGTATCACCAGGTTTAATATCTCCAAGAGATTTGAACAGTTTCTTTTCATCGAGCATACCGGTTTTTGCTTGGTGCTCCATGATTGGTTTGGCGGATGAAAGACCATATTCATATACAGGGCCGAGCTCAAATAGGAGTTGATCAACTACTTCAGCTTCGTCTTCTGTAAAGATGTCGAGATTTCTGATGAGGTTTCTCCTAAAGACTTCCCATACCACAGCTTCATCTTGACTATTGAATTTTTCTTCTGGCATCTCATCCAATACCATAAGATGCATCACTTCGTAGTCAGAAGCTTCGTTGGTGATGTAGTTTTTGAGACTCTCTTTTTCAGCAACATCACTTTGGTCGATTGCTTCGCAGATCGCCATTCTTGAAATTGCTAGAAATGTCAAGGAATCGTTAATTGAATGTAACATTGTTTTTGTCCTCCAATCTATTATTTGTTTTACAGGCAAATCATTACCTATTATGTGTAACTAATACCTTCAATTGTACTTCTGTCGGTGTCAAACTTAGTTCTGAAGTTGTCTTCAATTTTCTTTTTGACCCAAGGTTCATGCCACGCGTAGTCAACGTTGAATTCAATTTCAACATCTAAACGCCCCACTGTTTCAACATCGCTTGTCAAAAGATCTTGAGGATCTTTTGATGGGAAACAACCATCATAACAGGCGTAGTATTCAATGTCATGTCCGTCTGGTTTCGTTGTCCAGTAGTAAATTACAGTTGAATAATTTTGTTTTGTGTAGTTATCAGCTGTAATATTTGAGACACCTGTTCTGTAGTCGCGAATCATCTTGATCCAAGCATGCATGATACTTGTGATTGGAAGATTCTGCATCTCAATAAACTTAATTGAAACGGTGTTACCATAATCAATGTTACCAGGTACCGCCCACTTAATGCCACCAAGTCCTGTAAACTCGATTTTATTTAGTGTTCCGCCAGGTGGTGTAACGCCAGTACATGTTGCTGCTAAGATAGAACTTACTTGATCTGGAGTCAATTGTCCAGTTGGTTCGTTTGCTAAATATGTTTTCAAGTCGGGCGGAATGCGATCGAACCAAATAAAATGATAACCAGTTACGTAAGGCTCAGCAACACCTGTGCTGTGTCCACCAAAGCGTTTGGTGTACTGGTTTGTTTCCGCAAATGAGCTTTTGAAAGCCATTGTATCCTCCTTTATCTGAAGCGTCTAGTCTTCGTCTTCATCTTCCTCCCTCTTCTTTCTAAGTTGTGGAGGGTAAGGAGTCCTGATAGGTTCACGTTTATCATGTAGGTTATCGATCGGAAAGATCGACTCCTGTGATTGCAACTTTTCTAAATATTCGTCCAACTTCATTTTTTTAATATCCTAATATGTACATACCCGAACTTTATATTTTGTTCTGATTCTTAGGGTCAATTAGTAGTCATATAAGGATGTACTAATTATATATATAAATAAGTGAGTAAGGATTCTCATGTCTAAAATAAGGAGGAAGGAGGCTAGAGATGTGACCAAAGTTTTACCTTTTAGGAAAGCCAAAAAGATATGCGAAAAATTTGGCTTTCCAGAACCGAGGGGCGATCCAGAAATTGAAGGAAAGTTGGGAGAGGAGATTCAGGACTTTCTGGAAAGAAAGAAAACTGAAGAAGTACAAGATGAACACAGACAGGCGACGATACGCGTCACCAAGGGTGCGATTCCTGTCAGACCGAAATTTCAAAATACGGTTAGTAAACGGGATCGGCGGACTGTCACAACGAAAAGGTCAGCTAGTATATTTGACCTTCGGAGGTATGATACAATGGCTAAATTGAAGGACATCGAGGATGTTCAATTTGACCCCACAACAGCGCCAGTATCACAGTTTATATTGATGGCGTTTTTGGGGTTTAGGGATATTCTTGAAAAATGTAAAGCAAGGGGAGCAACTCTATTCAATCGAAAAAAGAGGCAGTACATAACCTCCAACGATATGTTGCTCACACTAATCGAGATGTTTCCGGAACAGGAAAAGAGGTTAAGGTCGGGTAATATCTCTTGGGGCATCAAGTCTGTGTATGATAAAATAGAGGAGAATAAGTATCGTGAAAAAACACCTCTACAGTTCCTATACAGACATGATTTTAAACCAAAGAAGGGTAAGCGTTCCAAGTGGGGATACTCGGTACATCCTGATTTTCTCAGGTTAAACCTTGGTCAAGCTATCGCGCTGACAGCTTCACAAGGAAAGAATACCATCCCTGTTATCGAGGCTTTGAGGGATAGAAGTGATAAGACCATCGCAGAACTTCCTGAATCGCCGGTGGTAGAAGAAGTGTCCGCTGAAGAAGTTGATTTATCTGGCGCGGCTACGGTGGAATGTAGCACTACAGGTGAGGTCCAAGATCTGATGAAATTGGGAATTCTTACTCCGGAGAGAATTCGCGACATCGAGATCAAAAAGACAAAGAGTGAACAACTCGAAACAACTGTATTTCGATTCCATCTTTAACGACGGAAAATGTCCCCACCTGTGACCAGCAGGTGGGGACATCTACAGAAGGAGGTGAAAAATGACCAGAAAATTTTTCTGACCGTTTATGAGTTATTTCGCCTTATCATTGGAAATGGACAGGGCGCGGAACTCCTTAAGATCATTGGTTAACTTCATACTTAGCTTTCTAGCGGCGAGAGCCTTGGTCTTACTCCCTCTACCTTCCTTTCCGCCTTCAGCTGCATCAAAAAATTCATCAACCGTAGTCTTTAGCGTCTCTACCAGACTTTCATATTCAGGTAATGCTGCCATTGAATTTCTCCTTTCGCAGTTATTTGTATTATGTTCTAGTTAAAGATTCATATCAGTTGTTTACGTTTGTTTCTCTTTTTTTGTAACGGAAAATGCCCCCCTCCAAAGAGAGGGGGACAGGATAGAGTAATGATCCGCTCCGCTATTATTTGATGAAGAAGTTGAGAGCAATTTTTTCTGCAACTCTTGTTGGTTCAAGAATAATATTAACATGAAATGTTTTTGTTTTCTTTTCGTAGTCAGATGCACCAACTTCTACTGAGTAACTATAAAGACCTCTACGATTCTTAATGTCTTCTAGGAATTCACTTACGTCACCACTTACTTGACTCCAAGTAATTTCGTCGTTCAATTCAAAGATGAAGAATCGACAGAACTGCTCAATAGCTCTCTTGCAGTAGAGAACCAACCTAACAATGTTCAAGTCCTGCAGGGCGCTAACTTTCGCTTGAGATGTAAGCTGCCCCCACACCGTATACCCAGGATTGAATTTTACGATTGGATTTAGCTGCTTCAAGTACATCTGATCTCGTTGCCCAAGTCTCGGATTGTATCTAAGCTCTTTAATGGTGTCAATAGCAGCTCTGTTAAAACCTGCAATTGCATACCAAACTTCAGAAACGTTATCGTTTCTTGGAGCTAGATATGACATATGGTAAATTGGTGAGAACCATACGTCTTGTCCGGTGAAGGTATCATATACCTTATTGTAAGACTCATAAAGAGCACAGAAGTAGTTATTAAATGTGTGATTATTCAATCTCTTGTCTAGTGCAGCATTAACACTTGCGTTGTCTCCGTTGTCCATTAGAGCAACACAGTCACGTCTGGTTTGTACCAATGTGCTAATACTTGTCTTGACGTCTGTTGGATAACCGCAATCAAATACGAGTGAGAAATAAATATTTTCTGAATCTAGTATATCTTCTACTAGAGTAGAACCATCTTCCTTACTTGTTAATTGTCCGAGGTAACCTTGAGACAGAAGTTGATTAGCATTAGTTGTATTTAATGAACCGTCTGCATTTAGGAGACTTCCATCAGAGCCTCTCCTTAGAGGCATAGGATCTGCAGAAGTAAATGCGTCAGAAACAGGAGTATTAGACTTCTTCACAACATAAGTAATTTCACCCGTGTCGTCAAAGTCTGTAGTCTCGCCATTCCAATTTTGTGTTGCTCCAGCAAGACGACCATCATATACAGCAATAGTTTCGTTATTACTTCCGCTTGCTGCTCCCAACCAACCCCAAATTTTATATCCTCTCTGGTCAATAGCTTCTAGTACATATTCATATGTAGCTGCAGCACTTTCCCAGTCGGTAAATTCTTGTTTGGAGTCTGTAATAGTTGCAGCGCCTGCAGTTATATCTACAGAAACTGTACCAATGTCTTTGTCGTACTCTTTGATAGCAAGGTCATAACCTTCGGTGAAAGTATCTTCCCCGTCTGTTGTCATTTCACATCTTAAGACACTTGAATACGTATTTAAGATGTATTGGATCCAGACAGAGTCCCCTGTCGCATCAATTGCGTTTGGATTGAAAGATACTTCGAAGGATTCAATAATCACTTCACTATCATCAACTTCTTGTTTTTCATATACATCCAAAACATAAATACCATCCATCATTGGGTTTGAGTGTGCTGTTAATCTAACACTCAATCCATTGTAGTATTCACCTCTACCGATAGGATAGAGAACACAAATTGGATATACGTCGCCAGATGCGGCTAGGTTTGTTCGAAGCTCGTCCATTGAATTTCCATTTGTAGAATCAATGTATGTAACTTCGATAGAAGCTGTTGCGTCAGCAGCTCCCATATTAGCATCAATTCTCATATTAGCAAATGATGCATCGTCAGGCATACAACGTGTGAAATAAAGGGAACCAGATTCTCCTAAATAATTGTATGCGCAGTAAGGACCTTGTCCATAGTACTTCCCGAATTCTGTGATATTCGGTTCGCCAAACTCACCAATAAATTCAGATCTCGACCCGATGAATTTCAGGACGTTATCTTCACCTTTCTTGGTAATGGCGCAGATCAATCCCACTGTTGATGGAACTGCTCCAACAAAAGTGGAAAGGTCTGTAATTGTGGTATAAACACCCGGTGAAATTGGTGTAGCCATAATCATACCCTCCTAAGATTTGGATTTCTTTGTAATCTAACTGTGAATGCGGTTCTCTTCTCTACTCTCTTTAGAAACCCTTTGGAGGAAACTCTATAAAAATTCAGTTCTCTTAACAGTAAAGATACCACATGAACATAATTTGTCTGCTAGAATCTTTTACGATGGTTGGGAAAGTAACTAGACTAAATATATTGAAAGGTCCCGTATGACCACCTGCGTCACTGTCGGAAGTAAACAATGCGGCTTCATTCAAATTATTACCGTTTGCATCATCTGTTCCAAGTGTTGTTGTAACTTTTGCAATCAACCATTGGTTGTTGTTAGCAGAATCTTGTTGAAACTCGACAGAGTCGAATGGATGTTTCCAATACGCGCCTGCTCTAAAATCGGCGAGATTGGTGTCGGTTGTGTGAATTGACACTTCTGTCGAAAGACCTGTGTCAGTACTTACCGGTGTAGTTGGATTTAGAGGGTCTCCGACTGGAGCACCACCAGTACCAACTCCTAACCAGTTGATCCATTCGTCCTCTTCTGGTGTAATATTTACATTAACTTGGTTGAAGATTCTTGAACAAATCCATTCTCTACCAACGTAAAGAACAAGGTTATGTTTTCCGATAAGTTGTTTATTACCATCCTCTAGTACATCATAAATTTCAACATAACCTTCAGGTTTTCTTGTTTTGGATATTGGACACGCTGAGTCGCCAACACAAGAATCTCCATATTTATCATCGACTTTAACATGGATTGTTTTGACTTTATCTTCCATTGAAGATCTCCTTTTAGATACTATTGGATCAACTACTCGTACTTTATATTTTGTTCTGGAAAGGACATTAGAAAGGAATCAAGAAAAGAATGGATGTCTATATATATAAATAAGTGACAGACGGATTTGTCGGCGTCGCCTTCCTCCTTAGAAGAGAATCCTTAACGGATGCTACGTCGACATGGGCCGTCAGCCCAGCCTCCGGTTAGGGAGGCATGAGAAAGAGCGGAGCTGCTGCTCCCCTCACCCCAAAAGACCGGTGGTCCATCCGCCTCACCAGCAACTTGCGCTGTAGCGAGTAAAGGTGGTCGCCGGTCTTTTTTTTTGTTTAAAAATGACTCGTTACCTATTGATTAAACTTCTAGATTAGTTCCGCATTGAGCACAAAATCTTGCGCTAGAACCAGACCTTTTACCACATGTAGGACAAGTCAATTTGGTTTTAACGGTCAAAGGTGTAGTGACCTTTGCTCCGGTTGACTTGGTTCCTCGAAGACGAATTATGATAGTCTCAGCAGGGTCAAGAGCACCAAGAGTTGTTGAATGAAAGCCTTGATAAGTCTGAGATCCTTGGACTGTGATTCCTTCATCTTCCATTGGGGCATCATCAAGAGAATCCTCGCAAATATCACTCTGATAACAGAAGTTTGATACGTTCATATCCCTTGACATCTTTGGAGAATCACTAGAATTACAAGTAAATGTATCAGAAGATGAACCAATTAGTCTGTGAGTAGAAGCGCCATAAATATTACCACTGTCTTCCCATCCCCAATCCTTATCAAATAGAGGAGGGTTATAATCGTAGTAATATCTTCTACGACGTTCTTTACGTTCTGTGATGATGGTCTTTTTTCTGACTTCTGGTTTGCGTACCTCAAATGCGTACTCAATCCTTATCATTCCATCGTCTACGCGATCACCTCTATGGTCTTGAATTTGTTTTGTTTTCTGGATAAACTTAAACCGATTACGGACTGTACTCCCGCGAAGGAATCCTTGTAATTCGGTTTCGGAATTTGGTTCCAGAACTAGAGAATAACCATCGAGGACATCTTGACCATCTATCGTAATATTGACACTACAACGTCTGGACTCAAGATTCTTTAAAAGGAGAGAGTATTCAGAACCAAAAGGAAGGGTTACGAGATCGCCCCTCTCACGAAGGACTCTACCATTACATTTTACTACCGCGACAAACTTGTTGTTGTACACCATTTTTTCCTCCTAAAGATCACTGACTAAGATCTTATACTTATTTAAAGTCAGTTGGTTAAATGGTAACGAGCCATTTATAATATGTTCTAGGTATATATATTAATTAACAGAAGGATTGAATCTTTATTTGTAAGGAGGAAAAGTGAAAGAGTTCATAGGTCAGTTCGAAGGGATAGTGTCAGCAGATGGTCACGACCTGTTGGATGGTAAATGTCAAAAGGTTGAAATGGGAAATGTATTTTTAGAAGAAATGATAGCATTCGGAATCGCCTGTAGAGATGCTTCAAAACCTGGGACTAAAATCAAAGGAACTCTCAAACTAACTTTGGAGGTCGAAGAATGATATGTGTAAGGTTTGGGGAACAAGAAGCGGGATTCATGGTAGCAGAGATCGAGATTGTGTTGCGAGAATTGAAAAAGAAGCCTAATCATTATCCCTGTCTCTCAGATTTAAAAACACTTTTGGAACATGAATTGGAGGGAAGAGATGGCGAAGAAACCAATATCAGAGGGTCACATAATAGCTCCGGCGGAGCAGATTAAAAAACTATGGGAGATTCTTGAATACACATCAATGTTCAAGGGTGATGTAATCTCAATGGCGGCGTCCAGATTTATACAAGCAGCTATTGCTACACTTGCAATAAGAGTGTGGGGATGGGAAGGAGCAAGGAGGTTATGGGATGAGAGATCCGCTAAGGAAATTAAAGGAACGAAGAAAAAGTCTCGAACCTGAATTTCATTCAATTTTAATGGGTGCTATCCATATAGCTGTTGGGGTAGCACTCATTGTTACAATAACTGTATTTTATGTGCATGAGATACGTCTTTTTTATAGAGGTATTTTGATGCCAAGCCAGTGGACGTTTGGAGGAGCTCTTATATTCTTGGGGTTGTATCTAATCTCGAGTGGGATAATAATATTGAGGAAGGAACTAAAAAAGTAAGGTAAGGGGACTTTCGTCCCCTTATCCTATGCTGCGAATACTGGTCTCTCTATTTTTTGTTGTTCAACTGAATGATTATATTGTCGCCAGTCGTCTTCTATTTCTTCGAATACATAAAATTTCGCGTCGAAGTTCTTTAACAAACCATTTTGTCCTAACGAGGCTTGTACAATATATCCTCCAATATTTGGCGTGAGTCCTTTGCGTTTTAAATAATTAGTTTGTCCTTCGAATGTCCCGCATTGACATCCGAAAATACTTCCAAATAGAGCTTGCATTTGAATATGCAAATGACCAGATAAGATAAATCTAATTGTAGGTCTGTCTGTTGCACCTCTAACAATTCTTGTTAATTCGTGGTAAGCTACTTGCTCCACGCCCTTTTGTAGTCGATAGGATATAGAATATGGAACTCCTCCCGACGGGTGCCAGAGTTTCATTTCAACTCCGTGGAGTATGGGAATATTAGCTTCATCAAACCCTACATATTGTACATCTTCTCTTTGGCTTGAGATAGATAATAGTGGGTTGTGTCCTCCTCCTTTTTTGATAAATGCGTAGTCATGATTCCCACCTAGCATGTACCACGTAAATCCTTGGGGTAAATTTCTTACCGTAGATGATTCCTGCTCTTCTGCTGACAATCCGTATAAATCAAATTGTTGACCAGGGTAGACGTTATATCCTGCTACAACGTCACCTGGGCAGAATATATGTTGTACCCCTTTTTTTCTACATATTTCTGCAAATTCATTAAGAGCAGTGATCTGACAAGACTTAGAACCAAAATGTAAATCCGATGCAACACCAAAAACAATTTCAGTTTCTGATATTCGATCAACTCCATCAACATCAGCTACAATGTCAGTATTTAAAAATACTGTACCATTTGTAACGGAAATTTCAGATCCCTTCGACCTCAAATGTTCGACAATCTCATTGATTCTTCTTGGAGGACAATTTAGTTGATTACATAGCTCAACTACATCAACCTCTTTTTCTTTTTTCAATTTTTTGAGGACAATAGAAACGTCGTCTCCGACCATTTCTTGGGGATTTGTGGTTGGTTCTTTTCGAGGGAGTTTTACTACATGTCTTGTCTTGACTGTGTTACAATACTTACAAAACTGGTCCTTAGAGCTTTCATACCCATATCTCTTGACTGCAGTTTCGTAAAGCGAGGGTGGTGTCTTTCCAGCCTTAAGTCTTTTGATCACCCATTCCTGGAGACCTGGATACTTTACTGAAGAGCCATTGTTCATAAAAAATACCTCTCTTTAAGAGAAACTCAACGAACTCACGCCTTTATATTATGTTCTACAATTATGGAGTTTCTAACCCGTTAATATCATAATTATAATTATGGTATAAGAGTTTTAGGAGTGGTATTCTAAGGAATAGTTACAATCTCGACATGATCATCTACTATTGGAGCCTGAACCTCAACATCATATTCATTTCCAATATCATACATCATCGGACCTTGAGTACCTCTAGGATACTCAGGATCAGAATCAAACATGATCATCATATCTGCGGAAGAATCAATGAAGATATCATCTCTAAGAACTGGCGTAACTAATACTTCAAAGTATTCACAGAGAGCCACAGTTTCATCATAATAACCACCAGAGTCATAATAGTAAAATCCTGGATTTGGGCAACCATCACCAGATACAAGAACTTGATCTTCAATTGTGTGTTCAATGTCTTGTTCTAGATCGTCTGTTACGTCTACATCATCGCTATGACTCTGTTGTATTTCATCAATAAGAGCATCATCTAACAAAATAGACTCAGTTAATCTATTTTGCATTGAGAAAGCTGTATCAACAAATGCTAATCTTGCTCTATATGGTTTGAAGAAGTTTATGATTTGCTCAAGGTCATCTCTAAAGTTTAGACCTAGAGTTGTCATGATCATACTTGGGTTTCTAGTATCAACATTTAATTTGATCCAGTTGTCTAGAGTTCCCAACAGGTTAGTCATCAATGTAACTTCTTCACCAGAAACAATCCAGTCGTCACAAACATCTTTTAACACAGGGTTCATAGTTTGTAACAGTGGACCAGCAGTACCTGACGCAGCTCCTAAAAAGTTGGTACTAACATCTCTAGACCAATCATCCCAAAGAGTTTCTAACTTAGTCTTGACATCATCTCTATCAGTTGGGACTTGAGAAACTAAATTTTCATACTCTTCTGATAGGTCTGGAAGATTTTGTGGTATTGGCGGATTTGTTGCAGTGTAATTTATAGTACCATCGTAGCAAGCATGTAGGTTGTACAAACTTGAAGGAACAACACCATATATAACTTCAAACGCATAAATAGTTGCTAAGTATGCTTCTAATAAAGATGTAACTTCTCCAATATTTCTTATCTGCACATCTTGTGGCAGAGGCAAACTACTCAAATATCTGGCATACTGATCTTGAATAATCCTGTTCATAATAGCAAGATTACCAGTCAGTTTATGTAGATAAAATGTAGAGCTTAGAGAGAAATATGGAGTTTTTGATGGAAGATTAATCTTATTCTCATCAAATAGTTGAAGTATTTTTGCTTCTTCTAACAACCAGTGGGGATCATTTTCAGTCATTCTGTCAAATGAAATATCTGTATCAATTAGTGCTGTACTACCTGTAGCAGCTAATCTTACAGGTACCCCACGAAATACAATGTTACCAAACTCATCTTTCCTCAACCAATATTCAATTAAGTCAGCATCAGTAAAACCATAGTAATCAAGTACGTCAGCCATAGTTTCTGGCGTACCTTTTTTCTTGTAGAAATTTACTAGGTCAAGGAATAGATTTGCTTTTGCAGAGAGAGGTACAAGTTTAAGACCCACAGGGTAACCAAAACTCCTGAATAATTCACTAAGATGCTCATCAGGGAGAGAGTGCACATCATTAGCATCTTTTTGTGTCGTAGTGATAGTACGAAATGCAGCGTACCAATCGATGAGGTAGGAGCGAAGACGTCTATAATCTTCTGCAGCAAATGAAGTCTGGTCTACAATATTTTCAAAGTATTGATTAGTCTTCTCCTTCTCAGAAGTCGCTAAATTCCGAGTTAATTCGCTAAGATCTGGATCTTCCGTACCGCTTTTCAAGTACTCCAGGATCTTCCAATAATCGTCTATTGAGAACACTATCTATCTCCTTTACTTAATTTGGTCTATTTATATTATGTTCCTTTTTCTGATACGTGTTTGAAGACGTTATCTAGCAAATATGTTTCAAAACAAGACTCTAATACATCAACTGATCCGGACATTAGAGCTCCATGGTCGTATTCTGCATAGTTATCATTTAGTTTAAGATCTAAGTAAATGTAGATCATTTTTGATAAGTTGGTACTCAAGGTATTGTAATCAATTCCAACCAATGTTGCATTATGAGGCTCTAATCTATAAACTAATAACCTATCCATCATAAGCAAATCGTCGTTTTGTAGATCATAGATATTGATCGTACAAACTCCAGTAGAATCACTGTCAGCTACATAGTAATTAGCTGTATATGGATTTAACATCTTTCTTCTTCTAATAGATGCTGGCCACTGAAGAGGATTGTCTACCTTTCTATAGAGATATCTATAACCCTGTTGGTCATACTCATCATTAAATAATAATTCTAAGAATGACTTCTCAGTTTGCTGTTGGATATCAGCTGCTGGATGTGGTATCTGATATTTAGTTACAACACTCTCTTTCTCTAGAAAGTAATCGAACCAGAACTGTAAATCAGGTGTAAGTCTGAGAGATCCCTTGAGAAAGTCACTATCTAATTCACTAGCTTCCGCATAAGATTCAACTGTAATGATACCTGATAAGAGTTCATCAACATGACCCATAATTAGGTCAGCCACTATTGAGCAAACAACTGATGATGTTGCGTCCAGTACTTCGAATTGTCCAATGTCTACAGTACCACCTATTACCGTGGACACCACTGATATAGCACTTGAGAGATCTGTTTCCAGACCAATCGCAAGGTCTGGTATAGAAACTTCAGATGTACAACCGATGGTAGCATCAAATGGAATATCAATGCTAAATGGTGCTTCTACAAATGAAGTGATTGAAGCAGTACCTGAAACCTGCTCAATTTCACCAGAATCCATATCTGCAGGACCAACTGCAGAGGTGATTGCTAATGAGGATTTGATCTGCTCAGCAACACCCATTGTTGGAAATCCTGAAATATAAACCTGACCACCAACAGTACTCGATAGAGATTCAATACCACCAATAGTTATAGTTCCATCTACTTCTGTACTTGGACTTGTGGTTGCAGTAATGTATTCTGCACCACCAACAAATATACTCGCACTAGTTATAGAAATTGTTGCGGTTGTAGAAGATAGGAGTTCAACAACGCCAAGGATCATTGTTGAAGTCACAGAACTTGTAACGTTACAAGACCCTTCAAGTACCTCAACTTCACCAACATCTAGATCTGAAGTAGTTGTTGTGGTTGTTGTAGTAGTAGTTGTTAGAACTTCTGCAATTCCAAGCGCCAGGTCTGAACTTGAAGTAGTGGAGATTATGTTATTGAGAGCTGTGAGAACAATGATAAGACCTTCTACTATAAAACCACTGCAGTTTGTTTCTACATCTGCAGAACCAGTAAGTTCCTCAGCAGCACCAATATCCAAACCAGCGGGTGGGAAACTAACAGTTGATACTATCGTACTAGATAGAAGCTCCACATAACCAATTATGATAGCGCCATCAATTTCTGATACAGAGTCTGATGAGCCTTCCAAGTCCTCTGTGATAAGACCTAATGTTAGGTACGGTGTTGGGAAGTAAGACTGAGCTGTAATACTGCTTGTAAGTCCAACATATACATACAAATAAGCTGGTGGAAAACTGGAGGTAACTGTTACAGAGGAACCAACAAGTTGTGTAAGACCCAGTAGAAGTTCACCATTAACAACAGAGACAACTGAGGCACTACCTTCTAGTACCTCAGATACACCCATTACCATAGTAGCTTGTAGGAATGCGACAGAGTCGGCGCTTCCACTTAAATCCACAAGCTCTAAGATTAGATGTTCTGCAGTGACGTTAGACCTAGCATTACAGTCTGTTGTCATGAATTCTGGGAATAGACCAAAGTAGATAAATCCATCACAGAATGATTCTACAAAACAATCAGCAGTAAGGACAACATCTGCTCCAATAGCAGGTGGGTCAGCTCCTGTGTCTGTTTCTGCTCCAGCGGTACCAGAAAGATCTACAATATCTCCCTTAGTGAGATCTGCTTCAACATTCGACTGACAGGTTGAAGTAGCTGTATGTTCGTACTCCGCATACGCCCAGCCCTCTACAACTGACTCAATTGAAATCGAGGAGTTAAGGTCAACTGCTCCAATAATCAAACCATCATTTGCAACAACACTAACAATATGAATTGTACCGCTTTCGAAGTGTTCTGCGACACCTAGAATTAGATACGCCATTGGAAGGTTGCTCTGTACTAGAGCAGAACCAAATCCCATATTTCCTACGGTTAGTCCAATTGTATTTTGTACATCAGAAACAATATCTGTTGTAGCTTCTAATTCTATCTCTATACCTGTAAATAGCGTAGCGAATGCGGTTGACGTTGGGAAGATATTAGCGGATAGGTCTTCACCAGTACCAATATCTAACGCAGCAGATGAAACTACAGATACAACTGGATTGTATGTTGAAAAGAACTCACCAACACCAATTGTCAATTCAGCATTATCCACATTTGATATAATAGAAGTATCACCGTCAAGTTGTAGTGATAGAATATCTGCTTCTACACTAGAATAAATTTGTACACCATTGAACCAGATAAAGTCATATGTAGATGATAGTTGCTCTGTCGTACCAAGTACAAGATCAGGAACAACATTTGATTGAGCTAATACAATTACAGAGAGTGATACCGGACCACCAACAATAATATCAGGAGTACTTACATCTGATTGTACCACTAATGTATGTGCTAAATCTTCAACAACACCAAGATTTAGAAATGCATCAACCTCACACAAACTACCACTTGAAGCTGATAAAGGTTCTGCTTGTCCAAGGTCTAGAGTAGCTGTAGTAATTGATGTTGTTACAGATGTTGATGCTAGTAATTCAACAACACCAACAATCAGAGGTTCAGCAACAGCATAACTTATAATATTAATGGTAGATGATAGAGACTCTGCTGCTCCTAGACTTAAATCACCGACAACATTAGAGATTGCATCTCCAGTAGATGAAACTGGATGTTGAACTCCAAGAGTTAATTCAGCAGCTAGAGCAGAACTAGTAGCGGATGTTGATGCTAGAAGCTCAACGATACCAATAGTTAGTAAACCATCAACTACTGTACTAGCTGTGATATAATATGTTGATGCTAAATCCTCATCTGTTCCTAATGTTAAGTCTGATAAGGTATTTGATTGTACTCCGGATGTTACATACAACCATTCAGTTACACCTAATGACGGTGATGCATCAACACTTGTTGTTACATTTGCGGTTGCGGTGAGTACAGTATCAATACCAAGAATGATAAAACCACTTACTGTAGATACAACTCCTGCTGTTGATGTTAGGACCTCTACAACTCCAATAGTTAGATCCGCAGAGGTGAGAGAACTAGTAACCGATGTTGATGCAAGGATTTCAACAATACCAACTGCTAGAGTCCCTTGTACATTTGATTGGACCAAGGGGGACGATGAGAATACTTCATCTGTTCCTAGTAGCAATAAGGCGTCCACAGAAGAAACATTCGATGATGTTGCAGATAGTTCCTCAGATGTACCAAGAGTTAGAATTGCGCCTAATGTTGAAACTGCATTTGCTCCACCTGTAACAACAACATCTGCACCAAGTTCTAAATCACCATTTACATCAGATACAACTCCAGATGTAGAACTCAAGTCTTCCGCAACACCCAATGTTAATAAGGATGTAATGTTTGCGACCGCAGAGCTAGTCGCAGACAAAGGTTCTGCTTGTCCAAGGTCTAAGGTAGCGTCAGTAGTAGACGACGTCGTAGAAGTCGAACCAAGGATTTCTACAATACCTAACTCCAGAGTTGCAGATAATGTTGATTGAGCTCCTTGGGAAGCACTTAAATCCTCAGCTGCTCCGAGAGTTAGACTGACAAACACGTCTGATTGAGCAAGGACCGTTGTAGAAATCCCTGTGATGACACCAAGCTCCAACCCACCTTCAACTACGGATGTGATAACTAATGTATGAGCTAGAACTTCTACAACACCTAAAGCAAGCAATCCATCAACTTCAGTTGTGACACCAATAGTTGAGAATAGAGGCTCTGTGATACCAAGGATTAAGATACCGCTTAGTAGAGATTCAATATTTGATGTAGCTGATAAATCCTCTGTGATACCAAGTGTTAAGTTTGCGTCTACAGTTGAGCTATTAATTACAGTTGACGCTAATAGTTCTTGTACACCCAACAACATAGTTGCGTCAACTTCAGTTGTAATCGCTGCTGGTCCGGACACATCTTCATCTGCACCAAGTGTGAGGTCAACATTAACTATAGATGCAGATATAATTGTTGAAGCAAGGAGTTCTGTGTGTCCAAGAGTTAATGTAGAAGTTGTTGTACTTACTGCATTTATAGTAGATGAAAGTGTTTCAGTGATACCAAGAACTATAAAACCACTAACGGTAGACTGAGCAGTTGGTGAAGATAATAACGGTTCTAAGGTTCCTGTCACTAATGTTGCGTCAACTGTAGAGCTGTTAATTGAAGTTGATGCTAATATCTCAACAACACCAAGACTTAATAATGCAGTCGTTGTTGACGTAACTGCTGCTGGGGAAGATAATGAAACATCTGCGCCCAACTCTAAATCTGCGACAACATTTGAATTGTTATCAATTGTAGAAGAAAGAACCTCAACAACACCTAATGTTAATGTAGCATCAGTAGTTGAACTTGTCGTAACAGATGAACCTAGAACTTCAACAATACCCAGAGAAAGAAGACCAACAACATTTGAATTGACTAAGTGTGTGGCGGAGAGGTCTTCTGTTGCTCCAAGGGTTAATGTAGAATCCAGATCTACTACACCACCCGCTGTAACTGACAATACTTCTGTAGTACCTAATGTTAAATCACCTGCGGTTGCTGATGAACTGCTAGATGACGACCCAAGAACCTCAACAATACCAAGAGCGAGTGGTGGGGTATTAGTTACGGAGACTATTGTAGCAGTTGTTGTCATTAACTCTGTAACACCTAGAGTTAATGTTGATGCGACTGCTGATGTAGAAGTGATAGAACTAGCTAGTAACTCCTCTATTCCCGTGGACAATGTGGCGGAAACCGCTGACTGAGCTGAGGCTGGTCCTGTTAGATCAGCAGCGGCTCCCATTGTAACAAAACCAACCACATTACTAGTTGAGGGGATGGTGGATGATAAAGGTTCGGTGATACCTAGGGTTAATGTTGCGGGAATGCTGGTTGATGCTACTGACGTACTAGCTAGAATTTCTACAACACCTAGAGACAATGATGCTGTTAAAGATGCTACCGCTGCTGCAGTAGCTGTCATTTCTTCATCGGCGCCAAGTGTCAGTATGGCTCCGCCCGCTACTCCTTCACCTCCTACGACTGATTGTAATGCGTAGGAAGTAAAGTCGCGATGCCACTTGACGTCAACTCGATTCCGATATTCTACGTCATTACCCATATTTATTCAACCTCGGGTGCTGGTGAAGTATTACCTCCTCTAAATCTTGGTAATCCATGTTCCATTTGATGGCGTTTCTGCATCGCCATATGAATTTCAATGTTACTTAGAGGTCCTCCGAATACAGTCACCACATTTATTGAAGCTGTAAGAACTTCTTCAATACCTTGATATAACCATGCGTCTGCAACTGATTGAGCTACAATTGCACTTCCAAGAATTTCTGTAAGTCCTGTTTCGAGAGATGCATCTCCAACAACTGACACGATTGGTACTGTTGAAGCAACAAGTTCCGTAACACCAAAGAATAGAGTTGCTTCTACATTAGATACGCAGTCTGCTGGACCAGAGATATAATAACCAACACCTAATGTGATCTCAGCAGCAATAGCAGCTGTCGTAGCAGTTGTTGAAGCCAACAATTCAGAAACACCAAGGATTAGACCAGTGTCAGGAACCGAACTTGTTGTACTTATTGAAGAAGATAGTCCTTCTGATACACCTAGAGTCAACTCAGCATTAACAACTGATGTAGTTGTATTGGATGCGCCAAGTACCTCTACAATACCTAACGATAGAAGGGCGTCTGCTTCACTTGTCGAGCTTGTTGTTCCTGTTAGTGATACGTCTATACCAAGCGTCAATTCTCCCGTCACACTTGAAACTGCATAACTTGCTACTCCGTATGCTTCAGTTGGTGCAGTAAATCCGCTTGCCCATCCTCGATCAGTTCCAACACTGATTCTTGCTTCATCAATATATCCATTGAGTGAGTTAGTTCCACTCACCCACATAGTTGCGCCAACATTTGGAATTGAGTCACTTCCAATATTATGTGTAGATCCTACTTGTGAACCATCTACAAAGATCTTTAAATCACTTCCGGATCTTATGGCTGCTACATGATACCATTGTCCTGTATTTGGACTCCAGGAAACACCGCCGTTACTCTTAGTTGTGCTTCCATCTGTTGTCCACCAGAAGTATAATTTAGAATCAGCATTCAACCATGAGAATTGGAATCCCCTATCATTTGGTGATTGCCAATGTCTAAAGAAGTCAGAATCACCTGCTGTAGATGAGAAGTATACTTGACAATCTAATACAAAATCGTCAGTTCCAAACGCCCAGTCATCACTATCTCCAGCTTGGAGATAATCACCTGTTCCATCAAATACACAACTGTAATCACCAAACTTTTTCTGAGTTCCACTTCTATCAGCTTGATTAATCTTTGTTATGGAGTGACCTGATAGAGAACTATCAGACAGAGCAGTATCTTCCATATGTAACAGGAGTTTAGTATAACTATCATTACCAACACCTGATACAGTATGAGCTAACTCTTCAGTAATACCTAAGGTCAATTCAGCGTCAACAACTGATGCTGTGACTGCTGTGGAAGCAAGTATCTCCACAATACCTAGAGATAGAAGAGCTGCTGTAGATGATACAGCTCCTGATGTAGCAGATACGTCAGTTGCAGCTCCAAGACTTAAATCACCAGAAGCAGAACTGACAGCGTGGTCCACAGTTACTGTATGAGCAAGTGGTTCTGAAACACCAAGTGTCAATTCAGCTGCAGTTACAGAAATAATTGGACCTGTACCTGCGAGGACTTCTACAACACCTAGAGAAAGAAGACCAGTTACAGTTGAAGTAGCACCAGTTGACCCTGTTACTAATTCAAATGCTCCAATAAATAAGTCAGCATCAACAGATGATTGTACAACACAACCACTTGTTAGAGCATAAGGTACACCTAAGGTTGCTGTAGCCGAGCATTGAGCAACACCACCAACTGTAGAACTTAGTTGTTCTTCAACTCCAAGAGTTATGAATGAATCTGTATCACTCTGACATGTAGCAGTTCCTGACAATACAGTTGCAGAACCTAAGCTAAGAGTTGCCTGCACTTGAACAACAGTGTCGGTTGTGGTAGCTAAATCTTCAACTACTCCAAGGAGTGGAGTGTCAGCAGTTGTTACTGACTGCCAATTTACCGCAGCGGCCATTGCTTCCACATGTCCTATTGTAAGGTCAATGACTGCATTGCTCTGTATTGATGCGGAAGCTGTTAGTTCTGCAGGTGCACCCAAAGACAGGATTGCTACAGCAACGTCCGATTGGATAGTTGTAGACCCTGTAAGAACTTCAATTACTCCAGAAGTTAGAAGTCCTGAGGTAGTACTCTGACATGTAGCTGTAGAAGTTAAAATCTCAGCTGCTCCAATATCTAGAGATGCATTCACAACACTTTGACATGCTGCAGTTGATGCAATTGATTCGGTTATACCAAATGTTAAAGGACTGCCACTTTCAAGAGCTAAGTTCGAAATATTACCCTTCATAGTTCTTGAACTTACAGCTCCAAGGTTCATTGAAGAAGGTTGATATAAGTATCTAAACTGTTCTGTCTCATGAAGCGCCCTGCTGGTTGCATGTACCAAATTCGTATAATTAGGATCTGAATAAATTCTTCTATATAGTGTAGATCCAGATCTATAAACTCTAACGTAATATCTGGTATCAGGATTCAACGGATATGAAGATTCATATACTGTTCCATTTACAGATTCTGCCAAGTATAGATAAACTGTATCAAACGGACTATTACATATTACATATAGGGATAATGAATCATAATTCTCTTGAATTGTATACGCATCATCTATATTGTTAGCAAGCATCCATAAGCATCCTCTTGCTACGCCAGATGAGTTCGAGTTAATTTGGAAATCAAATCTATGTTCAAAATTTCCATCAAAATAGTCTACTCCAAAGTCCCAGTATAAATATGCATCATTGTTTCTATTAAGAACAAAATCAGCATCCTTTACATAAGGTGTAATAGAACCAGGTGTATCCTCTTCGGTAGCTGCTGTATATTGTTGTGGTTGTCCAAAGTTGTTTACATGACATGTAGCAGTACCAGTTAAATATTCGTCAACACCTAGGGTTAACACAGCACTTGTACTTGATTGGACTAACGGACTTGTAGTCAGTTCTTCGTCAATACCAATAGTTAATATAGCTTGGTCAGTAACACCAGCTATAGCTGAAGTGGCTGCTAGTATTTCTACAATTCCTTCACTTAAGTTACCAATAGTTGTAGTTTCGGCTTGTGCTCCATTACCATAGCCAGAGGTAGAAGCCATCAATTCAATGACACCTAGAGTAGCTGTAGATTCTGCGAATGAAGTGACAAAAGGAATGTTATGAGTATAGCTTGCGCCAGTATATCTAGCAGTTGGAGTTACTCTGTATTCGTCAAGCCATCCATCGAATACATCACCACCAGCTACAACGTCTCTACCAATGAAGACATCTGAGTCATGCTCAGATAAAGTTCCATTCCAAGAGCTGTCATTAGCAATTCTTGTCCCGTTCCAATAGATGTACCAGTTAGTTCCGCTTCTTACAAATGCGAAGCGTTCCCAACTATTGTTATAAGTAAACCCTGTTAGAGTTCCACTAACGTCCATCACAATTCCGCCACCTTGTCTGATTTGGAATCTTAGTTGAGGATCGCCACCTGTAACTCTAAAGGAACAAGATACATGGTCATCAGTTGAGGTATTCTTATGATGGTATATCTTAAACCCAGATGACGGAGCATCTTCAACCCAGAATAACCCTTCAATAGTGAAATCACCACTACCAAAACTAAAGTCAGCATCGTCTGAAATGGAGATATAATCATTTGCTCCGCCTGGGAATCTAGCACTTCCAAGACCATATCTCTTCACAGTAGTAGAACGAACAACATTAGCATTTCCATTCACTGTCTGACTACTGTATGAACTATCAGATAAACCAGAGTCATCCATATGTAATAAGAGAATTGCGTCATCATCTAGTGGATATGGACCTGTTCCATCAAATGAAAGAGATACAGGAATACCAAGTTCCAGCTCAGCATTTACAACAGATGTTAGTGTATTTGATGCTCCAAGTACTTCTACAACACCTGTATTTAATGTTGGCGCTGAAGTAGAAACTACACATACACATTCAGATGTGCAAACTTCTGTAACACCTAAGGTTACATCACCTGCTACAACCGATTGTGCTAACCAAGAACTAACTTGTTGCTCTGTAGAGTCATCGTATGGTGAAGATGGAAGTTCAGTATTAAAGTTAGAAGTCCATCTAGCAACACCCTTTGAGATTCTTAATTCATCTAGGTATCCAGCAAAAGGTGCTGAACTATAATCTGAAGCGTGAATACCAATAGTTACATCATTAGATGAGAATGATAAATCTTTTGTTAATGTGTCAGGAGTACCCACTGACGTTCCGTTTTTGTAAAGTGTTACAGTACCCGCATTATTCACAACCGCAACATGTACCCATTGACTTGTTGGAAAGGCAACCGTATCTTTAACATTCAATTCAAACGCAGCGCCATCACCACCAACAACTTGTAAGTATCCACCTGTAGTATCAATCTGTATAATAAGACCGGATATACCCGCTCCGATTGAGAATAAGTGTTGGTTGGTTGCTGCTGAATTCGCATTCGCCCAGAAATCAATTGTCCAGGAATCATTCTGTCCTGTAAGATCAAAATCAGTGCTTGTAGGTATACGAATATGATCACCAGAGCCATCAAAATAGAAAGATCCATTCCATTTTGAAGTGTCTGGATTTCCTGTTACATTTCCATACATGGTTGCATCATGGTCAGAACCAGAGTCGTCAGCGTTCATATGGAGCAAGAGTTTTGTATATGAATCAGATGTCCAAGGAACCGTCGGCACTGAGAATGAAGTTCCTGTCCATCCCCTGTTAGTTCCTACAGAAATCCTAAACTCATCCATGTTTCCAGAGAAGTCTGATTCACCAAAAACTCTACCAACTTTCAGTGGATTGCTCGGATTAATGACACTGATTGAGTTTGTCGTTTGACCAACTCTAGTTCCATCTATGTACATATTCCATGTGGTACCACTTCGAACGATCGCTACGTGACACCACGTATCAGTTGCTATTGAAGTTCCAGATGGATTGAAGATAAAGTCCCAACTACCGCCATTTCTTATTCCGAATTGAAGTGTATCATCACTCTTTATTTTCCAGTGCCATATATCATTTCCGCCATTTGCATCTTGTCCTACAATTGTTTGTGTAGAACCTCCGGAAGTGTTAATCCAAGTATCAATTACAAAATCTCCAGTTCCAAAGTTCCAATCTGCATGGTCAGGAACTGATAGATATGAACTTCCGTCGAAATAATAACTACCTGAACCAAATTTTGTTGTAGATGCGTCCAATTTCACATTACCAGAATTTGAGAAATTGTGAGTAGTGTTTCCATCATCAGCGTCAAAGTGGAGTAAGAGTTTTGTATACTCGTCGTTACCACCAGTGATCACATCTCCAAATAATGTATGAGCTAGAGGTTCTGCCTGACCAAAGCCTAGATTAGCAGTTGCGGTTGCAGTTGTTATAGAAGTTGATGCTAAAATCTCAACAATACCGATGGAGAGCAACCCTGATGTTGTTGTAGTTGCTGCACAAGGACCACTCACCTCTTCAATCTTACCAAGAGTTAATAGTGGCGGTGTTGAAGTCACAGAAGATGCAGCAGTTGATGCAAGAATCTCAACAACGCCAAGGGCTAACAGCCCAGAAGTTGTAGATATGACATTTGTAGTTGCTGATAGTCCCTCAGATGCACCAAGAGTTATTTCACCAGATGTAGTTGACTGAGCCAACCATTGTGTTGAAGACGAACCGTAAGCTAATGAAGGTGGAGTAAAGTTTACAACCCATCTCGCCTTATCAGACATTCTAACTTCGTCAATATAACCACTCCAATTTCCATTTGCCAAGGAATATGAACCAACCCTTGGAGAAGGTGAAGAAATATTAACGTTCTCTGTGTAACTCTGGTTTGCTTCACTTTGACCATCAATGAATAGGTAGACAGTACCTGAACTTCTAACCATAGCAATATGATGCCAATCACCGTCATCAATAGCTGTTGTGCTATAAATATCCAACGACCCTGTATTACTCCAAGCATTTACAACCCCTGAAGTAGGCACGATTGATAATTGTGGATTATTATTTGCATTTCCAGTTGCGCCGTCCCACATAAAAATTCTTCTATAATATGTATCAAGGGAGTTGACTGTAGTATTGACCCAACAATCTACTGTAAAATCACCAGTACCAACTTCAAATATACTCGAGCTTGAGGTGTCTATATAACCAGATGAAAAACTAGCACTATACCCTCCAAACTTACTTTCATCGCTTGATCTAGATACAGTCCCTGAAGCAGATGTTGGAAGACTATATTGTGCTGAATCAGTAAAACTAGTATCATCCATATGAAGGAGTAGAAGTGTGTTTGAATCATTTCCGCCAACCCCTGTTACCATTGTATGTTCAAGAACTTCTGTAACACCTATTGTAAGATCAGCTTCGGTTGTAGACGATGTTGAAGTTGATGATCCTAAAATTTCAGTAACACCTAGGAACAGTACAGCACTAGCCGCACTAGTCGGACTTGTTGTCCCTGTCATTGCTTCTGAAACACCCATTGTCATTGTAGCAAATGTGTCAGATTGAACTAATGGTCCTGAAGTCAATTCTTGGTCAGCACCAATAGTCATATCAGCGTCAACAACTGATGCGTTGACTGAAGTTGATGCTAAGACTTCTACAACACCAAGTGCTAGAAGTGCGTCTACTACTGATTGAGCAGTTATAGAAGAAGCTAATACTTCAGTTATACCAAGGATAATATTTCCATCTACTGCTGACTGGACATTAATAGTACTTGACAGAACTTCACCCTGTCCTGTGTCTAACGTTCCACCAACAACTGAGCTTACAAGTGGTACAGTTGTAGAAAGAAGTTCAACATGACCAACTGTGAATGTGTTAGCTACGTTAGACACTACAAATGAATCTAATGTTATTTCATCATATGGAGAAGTTGGTACGGTAATTGTAGAACCTGTCCATCCTCTATCGGTTCCTACTGAAATTCTAAGTTCGTCCAAATAACCTTTGAGGTGATCAGATGTTGCACTATTGTAATATAGTGCACCGACGTACATGTATTCGCTAGAATTATTATAAACTGTGCCTGTGAATGTTTGTCCAGCGTCTTGTCTCACTCCATCAATGTAACAGTACATTGTATTTCCAGATCTCACAAATGCTACATGATAGAACTGACCTGGTGTTGGTGTCCACGACCAAGATACATTACTCCAGTCAGACCCTGTTGTTGACCAGCCAAATCTCAGAATATTTGAAGAGCTATGGTAATAGCACGCCCATCCTCTCTGGTTACCAACGTTGTGGTATCTTCCACAAAATGTTTGTCCAGATCCACTAAAAGTGTCGAAATCTATGTGGAAATCAACAACAAAATCACTGTTACTTAAATTCCAATCATCACTTGCTAAGAATGGTAGGTGGTTACCAGATCCATCGAAGTAATATGAGCCTTCAAAATTTGCTCCAGCTCCATGATTTGCGGATTTGACCATGTTTTCGCCACTGACCCATCTGATAGTGTGACCAGACTCGGAGGCATCACCATCCCAGTGAACTAGGAGTTTTGTATTAGAATCAGATGTATATGCTTCAGTTGGAACTGTAATAGTAGACCCAGTCCAACCTCTATCAGTTCCTGTTGAGATTCTTGTTTCATCAAGATAAGCTCTTAAGAACTGCCCAGCAGAACCAGCATCAACTCTACAACCAATGTATGTTGGTGTATTTGAGTGATAGATGGTCCCAGTTATTGACTGAGTAGTTTGTCTCACACCATCAATGTAACAATATAAGTTGCTGCCAGACCTCACAATAGCAATGTGGTACCACTGTCCCCACGTCGGAGTAAATGACCAAGTTCTTGAATTACCACTTGCTCCATCTAGTGACCATTGGAAATAAATATTGTTGTTATTTGACCAGAACCATCTCCAATTTCTATTGTTTCCAGAACCATCATATCTCGCAATGATTTGTTGATCAGTTCCAGTTCCAGGAGATACGAAATTGAGTCTTGATTCAAGGACAAAATTTCCGCTACCAAGATTCCAGTCGGCGTGGTGAGCTGCTTGCCAGTAATCTTGTGATCCATCTAACTGACATGAAGAATCGCCAAAGACCTTTTCAGTATTGAAAGTTCTTGGGTTTCCATTCTGTGTTAAGTTATGACCTGTATTACCAACATCACCATTGGCATGGAGGAGTAGTTTCGTATAACTATCAAGCCCACCAGTTCCTGATGTAAGAGTGTGAGACATTGACTCACTTACACCAAATGAAATTGTTGCATCTGCTGCTGATTGGACAGCATTAGTAGTAGAAAGGATTTCTACGATACCAATATCCAACGATGGTGAAGATGTCACACTAGTAAAACTAATAGAACTTGACAGACCTTCAGTCGTACCTAGTTGTATAAATCCATCAAATGTGGTGACAAGATTTATAGTAGATGATAATATAACATCAGCACCTATTGTAAGTTCAGCATCTGCAACTGATTGATTAACAACCGTAGAAGCAAGAATTTCAATAATACCAACTACTAACAGAGCACTAGTTGTGGTAACAGCTGCTGCTGTAGACGTCAATACTTCTGTAATACCAATAATCAACTCTGATGTTGATACAGTTGACGTTACTGATGCAGGTGATGATAAATCTTCTGAAACTCCAAGTCCTAGATCTGCAGTTGTTATAGATGTATTAGCAATTGTTGATGATAGGACTTCAATAATACCAGTAGCTAGATTACCAGTAGTTGCTGATTGAACTGCAATTGTATCTACTTCTACGGACGCATCATGTGGTGACGTTGGTACAGAAAATCCAGATGTCCATACAGCTTCACCTTTTAAAATTCTAACTTCATCAACATATCCATTAAAATAAGGAGTACCTGTTCCTGGCGGAACGCCACCAACCCAAAGCTTCTCATTGTTTTCCCATAGAGATGTAGTTCCATCCGTCCACGTGTCGCCAGCTACACCATTTAAGAATGTGTACCAATTTGCTCCATCTCTCACAACTGCTACATGATACCAGTTTCCTGTTGCGATAGTTCCAATATTCTTATTACTAAATACCCAGTCGCCGTTTTCATCTGCGTAGCCAAAGTTTAGATCACTGTTAGTAGCACCATGTTGAATTATGAATGGTGAGTTGTTAGATGCTATTGCTCGTCTACATAAAATATCTCTATAAGTCCCTAATGAAGTTGGGTAGATCCACATATCAATAGTGAAACTTCCTGTTCCAAAATCAAAGTCAGAGTGGTTGGGAACTTCTAACCTGTCTCCATCCCCATCAAAATAAGCAGACGCAGTCCCAAACTTCTTCACACCTGTTTTAGTAACTGTATCACCCAACCTAGTTACTATATGACCACTTCCTCCAGAATCAGTGAATGTAGTCCCATCATCTACACCATCCATATGAAGAAGTATTCCAGGACTGTATGATGTATGGGTCACAGATAGTTCTTCTGAAGCACCTATAGTTAGAACAACTGTTGCAGCGAAGCCACAAGTACAATGACCCGACAGACTCTCTGTAACACCTAAAGTTAATTCAGCGGCGGTAGTTGCTGACGTAGTAGATGATGAAGCCAGTACTTCTACAATACCTAACGATAGAAGTCCAGATGTAGCAACAACCGCATCAGCAGGAGCAGTCATTAACTCATTGAACCCTATGGTCAGTTCTGAAGCTACTGCTGCTGCATTTGCTGAAGTGGATGCCAACAGTTCTTCAACACCCATCTCAATAGTGGCAGCAACAGTCGTAACACACGCTGCAGTACTAGTTAGATCCACAGCAATACCAAGGTTGATAAATCCATCAACTACAGACTGGAATGATATCGAGCTTGATAGTGGTTCTACAATACCAAGTGTTAATGTTGATGCTGTAGCTGAAGCAACGATTGAAGAAGAACCCAAAACTTCAACAACACCTGTTGCGAGTTGTCCAGCTTGCGCATTACATACAGCAGCACATGTTGCTGTTAAATCTTCGATAGCACCTAACGTAAGGACTGCACCGCCAGCAACCCCTGAACCTCCTACAACTGATTGTAGGAGAGTGCTTTTGAAGTCGCGATGCCATTTGACATCGACCCGATTTCTATATTCTACGTCAGCCATTTCTCAGTCTCCTGATGAAGTTTGCCAGTCGTAATAGATTCCAACAACGGAATATGCGCCGTAATGAAACTAAACTCATTTTGGGATTGTACAAATGGAAGGGTTTGGTGGGGGAGACAACGTGAACACATCCATGCAGGCGGAGCATTCGCTTGAATGTTCAGGCCGATACATGGATGAATTACGAAGACTCCAAGGTCTTCCATTGTGAAATCTATTACAGACTGGCTAACTATTATTCTATTTGTTTTAACATCTGCTACGATGTAGCAGGTACCTCGTAGATACGTTATTGTTCCAAATTGAGATGATGTTCCTGATTGAGCGGAAGAGGCGCCCGACAGCGTCATACTTACTGTTAGGTTAGCTCTCCTGTTCATTATACTCTCCTTAGAATTCAACCCAAGTATTAGTCCCATCAGAGACTAGAGTGATCGACATATATTCGTCAGTCATTTGGATTGTTGTATTTCCTTCAATTGTGTCAGAACCATTTCGAGCAATTGTGAGTGTGTTCGAATTTGACTTCTTCATAATTCTAACACGATCCTTCGCGTTTGCTGCTGGTAGTGTAATTTGTACATCACCACCTGCGGTATCACCAACAATGATATCGTCAGCAGCGGTCATTGGATAATTAGAAGTTTTCGTTGCGAGAGCCAGGTCATCTCTTGTAAACGTTAGCGTAGCGCCGGTAGCTGAAACTGTAATACCTCCAGCTCCATTGAACGTTAACTGGTGACTTGACGGAGTTCCTGTTCCGCTGTCGGTTACAACTGACTTACCAACATCATCGTCTAGAGAAGCAACACCGCTTGTGATTGTGAAGTCACTCGCATCAAATGCATCATCCATGACATCCAGACACTTCTGAACGTCATCTTGTGCAGCTGTGAATAACCCCGCAAACCCGCTGGTGTCAACGTCAATATCCGCGCCTCTCTGGAATAACAAGACCCATCTTTTGTTACCCGCATTGGTGTCTGGCGAGATGACGTCTGGAATACTTTCACTACCACCATGAGTTTCATCCAACGTATACATATATGTAGTCGTTGCATCAAATACAATAGCAGCATCAGCATTGTTAACGTCATTTCCATCAATCGCGTCAAGAGCTCCTGTACCACCACCAGTCAAAGCTATAGCGCCGTAAATATAGTTAGCCATAACTTTTCTCCTTAAATATAGTTACAAAACAAAGGGGGTTCCGAAGAACCCCCATTTAGGTTGACTGATGATTAGTCCATAGTAATGTCGAGAGCACCGTCTGCGAAGGAAGGTGTATCGTTTTGACCAATGTTTCTGGAGTTGTCTAGTGCACCGTAGAACAAGTAGTTGCCACTTGAGGAAGCGTCTGCCATGAAGAAGTGAGTAACTGTACCCCATGCTGCAGAAGCTTGTGGGAAAGTGATAGCGCCGTTGTTCTCTGTTGCACCGCCGGAAGCAGCATCCCAAGTGTTGTGATTAACTCTTGCGTAGTTGTTTCCTGAAGGTTCATCAATACCAGAACCATCGTCACCTGGATTTGCTCTTGATAGAGCTACATAAATGTCCGCTGTCGTGTCATAAGCAGTATTCTTGAAGATGTGGTCGAGAACCGCATTCGCCAAGAAAGTATTGATACCACCGCTGTTGAAGGACACGTCAATAGCACCGTCTTGGAAGGAAGCGTTGTCGCCAGAGCCAATTGTCTTGGAAGCAGACAATGCGCCGTGCGCCAACATATTTCCGCCTGTGACTGCGTCGGAGATAAAGAAGTGAGTTACTGTTCCCCAAGAACCTGTGGCTTCTGGGAAGGAAATAGTACCAGTATTTTCTGTTGCTCTAGAAGCTGCTGCATCCCAAGAGTTGTGTTGCACTCGGGCGTAGCCATTTCCAGAAGGCTCAGCAATACCAGTACCGTCATCTGTCGGGTCTGCTGTGGAGAGACCCACATAAATGTTGGTTGGTTGTGCCCAATCACCTGTCTTTAACACGTGATCTAGAATTTCATTTTCTACATAATCTGATAAAGAACCCATAGTAAAATATCCTCCTTAACTAGGTTTTTTTGGTGTAACATCTACCAGCCTGAACCTTTAGATTTTGTTCTTCTTCTGAAATATGTTTAGTATGGATTCTTCGCGAAATTCACATCAGTTTGTTTCTGTGCATATGATAGATGCAATTCTTCCGGTATTACAATCGTCAGAGTGACCATATATGTAATGACACCCGTTAGCTGATCTTCCACAAAGTATTATTCCATTGTCCGGATCTAGAGACATATGAGGAGAAGTCTTCTTTGTTTTTTCATGATGAACATGCAGGTCTTCTTTACAACCACATATTTCACACTCGTTGTGTCCGATATCATCTCGTTGTCTCTTTAGAACTTCTTGTCTAAACATCTCGTATTCCTGTGGTGTGTACCACTCAGTACTAGAATAAGACCTATTTACTTCATGATCTGGTCTCAATCCAAACAACGGACATTGTTGTTTACAATCTTTAGAACAATAAAAATAACTACCCCCGTTTCCACATTCTATATCTCTAAGTCTATTCTCAATTTGTCTTGATGTTGGTGTAAACCACCCACCCTTCTCTTTACTATTTTCGCAATTATGATTCTTACAATGAACTTGAATCACAGTAGAACCTGGCTTATATCGAATCTCTTCAACTAAACAAAATGTTGGGTGCTTCTTCTTTAATAGTTTTATGGATCTATATCTTCCATACTTTTCCTTTCTTTCTTCTTTCGACAATCCTTCTAAGAACCTAATATTAGATCGTCGGCGCTTTTCAATTACCTCATCACTTTGTTTTTTTCCCTTGAGTGCTTCACTTATTTTTTTACAATGATTCTCTGACCGTTCTTTTCCTTTCAGCGCATTAGAGATTGACTTTTTGTGTGATTCGGACAATGGTTTGTTAGATCTTTTAGATACATAACGTTCTTTAGCACTGGGGCAACTTTGCCATTTTTCAGAACAGCATATCTTACCATTCTTTAACTTGTACACACCATCCCTACCACAACCATAGTCACACTTCATCATCCCTCCGGTAGTTTAATTAAATCGCCCGTACTTAACATGTCGAGCATGTGTAAAAACAAGACTTCTGGTTTCATGTCGTAGAAGTCGAATTTCTTTTCATTTGCTACATCGGTACTCCATCGACCAGCATGGAATCGAACTGACTCTTCAAGAGCAGTAAATTCAAATTTGTTTAAAATTTTTCGAAATGTCTCTCTGTTAGCACTGATCATATCCGCAGCTATTTTGTCATGGTCTCGGACTGTGTGTCCTCGATTTCCTTTTCCATTTCTCCCATACTTAAGTGCGTCATGTAACACCACACTTAGTAAAAGACTATCTGCTTGACTAGTCTTCGGGAAGGCCCCAAACATTCTCATGATCTTTGCGCCAGCATATAACATCTCATAAGTGTGCTCAGCAATACTCGGGACACTTCCATCTGCTTTCTTATGGTATTTCTTTGTTGAAGATGAGAGTTTGTCCCAAATGTCTGGTAATCGTTTGTCAATTGCTTGCCACAACTTAAATCCTCTATCCGTAAGATTCTCTTTTAACAATTCAATTATCTTGTCTTTCATTTAACAACTCTATTCCTTTCCAAATACCTTCCTGTTTATCAATTCTGGACTTCCGCTCAACTGTGGGTCCTGTTCTAGTTCCCACCCGTAAATGTGTTCGATAACTTTTTTCTGTGCTTCAACCCATGTTAGGTCGGGATTTTCTCTTAAAGTTTTTACCAATGCGTGACTTAATGCGCCGTGCCAATATCCATCAAGTATCGCACTCCATGATACTTGGTCATCCTTACATCCTGAGAGCAGAACATGTCGTTGGTCGTCTGATTTAGCAAGCCAACCATTCATACCTGGAACTTGCTTCATTCCCATTTTACTTACGTCAAGGGTGCGACCTTCACTTCTCGCAACAATGTCTACAGGAGGTGATGAATACCTTGTCATCTTCTGTGGCTCTTCATCATCTACCCAGTCCTCTGGTCTGACGAACTCTCTGCTCATGCTTCCACTATGACACGCATCACATATCATTGTGAGATAAGCACCTTGTGGTAGCTTTTTGAAAATGTCTGCTATATCATCATCCTTTAGATATGGAGCTTGTCCGTGATAGTCCGCTGGACATAAAATCTCATCCATGTGGTCATCAAGCTCATCACCATTTCTATCCCTTACTTGACTCCCATGTCCAGAATAGTGGAACACCAACTCATCACCTGACATTGCTTCATCAATTAACCAGTGAAGTCTGTCAAGAATTTCATCTCTTGATGCTCGATAGTTGCATAATACACGAATACTGTCTGCATCAAATCCATAAACTTCAATTAATAAATCTCTTATGTCGATGACGTCATTGACCGGGCCACTTAAGTCACTTACAAATGCACTGGTGTAGTCATCGATCCCAACTAAAAGAGCCCGTTTGGTTGGCTCAGTTCTTGATGGTACTTGTGGATCTTCTGGTTCGTCTGGTTTACACCCTCCAAATATACTAGTAATAGCGCACCAGAGTACTTCGAAAAAATGTCTAATACTCTCCCACATAATTATGCCTCCTGGATTCTCCTGAGGTAGTCGTCAATCAGCTGCTCACCGATTGTTTGTCCCGTGTTCTTCTTTACTCTTACTGCTCTATCATCGTAAACTTTTGTTATAGATGGATCTTTTACATTAGTTATTTCGAGGCCTGGAAGCCCAACTCTTTTCAACCATCTCTTGATAGCTGGAATATTTTCAGGGTTAGCTGCCCTTGCGGTAAATATCTTAACTTCAATTCCCTTATCTAACCATCCTTTCACTTTATCGACCATTAATGGAATTGGGTCACCAACATGATCTGACCCACGCCACACATCATACTTTGCTAATGTTCCATCTAAGTCAACTGCGTATACTGGAGTCGCCATTCAGTTCTCCTTTAACCCTTTATATTTTGTTCTCAATATAGAATCGCAAGGTATATATATTAATTAGTAGGAAGGAGGTTGTTATGCTGTTTGCCGTCGTTTCAATTCTCCTGTTCATCACCGCAACGATCAGGAGAAGTAAAATCATTTGCGGTTTGTCTATCGCGTTTTTATTCATTGACATAGTATTAGTAAAAGCTCTCACAAGACGAAAGGAGGAGAGAGAAGCAAAGACTGATACTTCTCAGAAAGGAGGCTAGCCATGAGTGGCAACGACGACGTGTCTGTCAGTTTGCGTAAACTCCTCGGAGTAATGCGCAACGCCGTTTTCAGTGTGTCTGGCGGATGCTTGGCGTATGTAAACAAATCTTTTTTAACTCTCCTTGGTTACGACCAAGAGGACCTCGCCGACATTGACGAGAAAGGTCTTGTAAGATTAGTGCATCCCAAGGACAGAGATGTCTTCTGGGCAGTAACAACCAAGCAGGGAAAAGGTCCATCTGGTGTGATGACAATGAGGTTTCGTCACAAAGACGGTCATATCATATACACGAAAACCGACTACTTCTATACTGACAAGTCGGACTCACAACCAGACGTCACCTTTATTCTCACAGACACCACATGTCTCACAGACAGATTGGAACGACTTCCGGGAATGCTCGTTGAGTGCAACATGTTTCAAGATGAGTTCGAGAAGGACGCTCCTATCCTTTCCCACAAGCTCAAAAAGATCCCCAAAGATGTAACACAAATTGTGGAGAGAGATTTTGAGTTTTTGAACGATAGGATCAGTCTATTTCCGACTTATATGAACGCTGGCGCAAAGTATGTCTTTAACTACAGGTTTCCATCAGACGAGGACATATCTGTGTCAAACCTTTGTGATACAGCGATGTGTGCAGACATGTTTGCAAGAGAGATTATGTCTGTACTCAAGTTAAAGGAAATTACCACAACAATACAAATGCCTGACGAAAGTGGATTTGTTACTGACAAAGAGGCACACATCCTCTTGATAGATGAAAAGTTCCCATACAAAGTCAGAATTTGTATTCGAGATGTCTCGGAGACACGGAAAAGACTCCAACAGGAGGAGGAAAGGTACAAGAGCATCATAACCGACCTCGCCTGTATGGTTCTGGTCCTAACTCCGGACTTTAAGATAAAGTTTACAAACAAGAGTTTTGCTGACTCCGTCGGTAGGACCATAGACAATGTTATTGGCGAGAGCCTATTCCAGTTCTATACCAAAATGCAGTCTGGTAAAATCCAAGACAAACTGGAATCTCTCAACGTCGACTTCCCATCCACCATTCAACCTGAAACTTTTCTTACAAAAAGAGAACGTCCTCAGGATTGGACTTTCCGCGCCAGGTATTACCATGGAAAGTTGGTCGAGTATATCGCTATTGGAGTCGACATAACAAGAATTAATAAACTCCGAGAGGAACGAGCTGAGTTACAAAGCAGGCTCAAGGCTACGAAATTTTCTGTTTCGTCCTCCGGAGATCTCGAGCGTGAGTTCAATGATACATGTCAGATTCTCACAATGCTCTCTGAATCTATTATGAGCATGATAAACAGAGGTACAGAACTGAAAAGCGACAAGATTGCTCACTTGTTGTCGAAATGTGTTGGACAAATGCGTCGAGGTAAGAAGCTGTTACAACAAGGGACTATTGAAAACTTTCATGGTAAGGGTGAGAACATACTCGTTATCGATGATGAGCAAGTTCTTGGGGAGGCTACAATTGAAATTCTAACTGAAAGTAACTACAAGGTTACTTATGCAACAACAGGAGAGGAGGGTCTTACAGAAATGGAAGCACATTCTCCGGATCTAGTTATTCTAGACTGGTTCATGCCTGGGATGACTGGACAGGATTTCATGACACGAGCGCTAAAGATCATGCCTGACGTAAAGGTTATTATGTCGAGTGCAGACCCAAATGCCAAAGCCATCAGCCATGAATATAGTAACGTGCGAGGGTTCCTGCCCAAGCCGTATCCGTCATTCGATTTGTTACGGGAGATGTCACGCGTACTAGCGCAAAAGAGCTGATGGCGCGCGGCTGTTCCCATCCCGCTATATCTGGGGGAGTATCATACTCCCCTTTTTTGTTTGTTTAAAGTGGAACATCTACATTGACGCCAAACAAAGTACTTTCATCACTATCACTACTAACTCCAACGAAACCACCCAAGAAGATGTTATCAACTAGGGGTAACCAATGTCCTATATTATACTGAGCAGGTGAGAAATGGAAATAAGTATTATCACTGTCTTGACCAATACCAACTTCTAGAATTCTCCAATCCATATCAGTCTTGGTACGACCATAACTGAACACGCTTAACCCAAGATTAGGATACATCTCTGAAGCAAATGCTGCACCAAGTGAAAGTCTAGGATTAAAGAACCATTCCTTATCTTCTTTCTCCCTTTTAATCCATTCAACTTCTTTAACTTCAACAGGATATCTATTCCCCTCAGTCTCTTTCATCTGGTTATTCTCTATCCACACTTCAACCATACTATCAGCTCGTTCCTCATTCTCAGCTAACACAACTCTTTGATGTACTTCTAGAGGGTATGTTCCTGTTTTCCATCTTTTCTCTGGCGGATTGTTTGGAAGATACATCGCCCATGCTATTGGATATTGATTTCCTTCTGCATCTTTGGCGTATATCTTTTTGAAGTCCTGTTTAAACTTCCCATCATACGTGTGGTCAGATCCTCTGTTAATAAGGTCAACTGACTGCTTAACCTTTGCTACACTCTTTCCAATGTCTGTTATTTGTTGATCTCTCTCCTTGACTAAAGCGGTAAGAGATCGATCGAGGTCCTTAATTCTATCCTCTAACAACTTCGTATTGATTTGAACTTGTTGACTTACAAGACTCTTTTTAAGTACAACCATCTGTTCCTCAACTAACTTATTCTTTAAGGCGAAATGGTCCATAAGTTCTTGAGCGCCAACCCAAGCTAATCCTGCTACAGACAGACCCACGACAAACATAACAAATATTTTCATATTTCCAAAATTCAGAAAATCACTGATTTGTATCTTCATAAGATCCTCCTATATTTGTGATCCTTTATAGTTTGTTCATGTATATATATAACTTATTGAATAGGAGGATTCTCATGAAAGAAAAATTAATGACAGGCGCTGGCTATATCTATCTCAACACATTCATGTGGATATACATGATAATGGCTCTCCTTATAGGAGGAGTTTATAACTTATGTACCGCCATAGTTTTATTATACGTGAGGATAGTGATGGTCAAGACCTGGAGGGAAACTTTTCCAAAGGAGGAAAATTAATGAATGACTACAACAAACCAAAAACGTGGCAAATTGGAATCGGACTTTTTGTAGTGATATTATGTTGTCTATTCGCAGCAGCTACATTTGGTCTTAAATTCGCTGAACCGTTTGTGAAAGCTCTTGGAGGGTAGAATGAAATTGTTAATGTTGGGGTTTATAGCTGCTATGACTCTTGTGTCATTCTTTCTGGTCAGCATGATGATTCTTGATAGACAAAATAGGAGGAATTCTCTTCCTGCTAGACGGAGAGATTACTACAAAAAAATGCGGGAGAGGAATAAAAGAGAAATGCGACAAATACTCGACAACGCATTGGTCGAGCAAGCAAAGACACGAGTACAAGCAGCTATTGTATTGATAGGGTATAAAGAGGGAGTACCAATCTTTGTACTATGTAGACCAAACTACAAACCAGTTCCACTGACTTGTGATAAAGATGGGACTTGGAAAGTTGCTTGGAGTCTGAAAAGAATGCTCAAATGGTAGTACCGTTCGAGCATTTTTTTGTTTATTCATCTGTATCTATTTCTTCCCATTGGTCAGTATTTCCATTTCTAAGTTTCGTTTTAGCGTAGATCCTTCCTAATGCTAACGTAACATACCCACCACCTAGAAATGCTAAACCTTCCATAGCAGGTATCTTAGAAACCCATTGACCATTGATCCATTGTCCTTCAAACAGTCCGTAAATAATTGGAATGTAAAGTAATAGTAAGAACTGAAACTTCATAGATGCTAAGTTTCTTACTAACTTTTGTAATACTAAGTCCCAAAAACTCCAACTAAATGCACTTACCTCACAAATCGTCCCCTTCTTTTTCATTTTCAGATTCCTCTTCGTTGTCGACTACTATAGCCAACTCTGGTCTCGGAACCCCTTTGTTCTCCAGAAAATCTTTTGCTGACCTTTTCACAAAACCGAGTGTGTCCAAAATATTCCTATGACATACGGTAAGCCTCGTATCGAGAGCGTCCCATTTCATAGTTTCAGCCATCCTCTTAACGACAGATATTGAATTCTCTATTTGTCGCATTTGTCCTACAAATACATTTAACTTCTGCTGGATCTGATCTCTAGATTGACCAGTAGGTTTCCCACCACCTGATATAACTTTTAAGGTCATAAGACCCTCCTATATCTTAAATGGTAGATCTTTACATACGAATCCAGCGGCTTTGGCGTGTCCGCCTCCACCATATTTTTTTGCTAATTTTCCACAATCTATACCATCATGTTTGGTATACATAGTTACTCTCCAGAATCCATGTTTCGTTCTGCAGAATGTTATCATTATCTCATGGGTCTTATCGTCCCATATCGTATCGAATAGTTTCGAACTTGTCTTACCTCGATTACAACATATGCAATTATATCCTTCAAAGATTGTTTCAAAACCAAATCCGTGAATGTATCTTTCGTCATCTCTTTCAATGTAGACTCTGATTAGTTTTCCGATATGCAAAATATCTGATAAGAATGTACCACCATCTTCAAATAGTTGTTCCCATATTGGTGACTCAGGATGTGTTTGGTAACTCTTCAATCCATAATGAAAGTTTAAGACATTTTCATCTAGATCCCACACGTCATGTCTTCCAATAAGACTTACAGCAGGCGGGACTATTTCATCTGGAAAAAAATACGACCACGCAAGTTCACAAGCAGAAACTCCAACTTCTCTAACACCTTCAGGGTTAAAACCTAGTTTCTTAGCTTCATCTATAGATGATTGATGGTGGTCAATCCATACCATGTTAGGGATATTCATCATCCGAACAAAAGGTTGAAGTGTGAAGTCCATCACAAATACTTCCTCATCCTTTCCAATTTGATGATACCCGTTTTTTTGTCCATAATCTAATGGAATTAAGTAGCACTCAGGATTAGCCCTCTTAACAATTGCTGCTGAACATTCGCCGTCAAAATCTGCACCGTGGTAAAAACACTTCATTGAGATTCCTTTCTATGTGCGCATTTAATATTTGTTCATTATAAACAATCCAATAACATAGGACTGACTATATATATAAATTTACGACTAGGGAATCTTGTCCTAGAAAAATCCTCTTCTGGCGATCGGGGTTACTTGCACATTGACAATTCAATCTGGTCAGAATCATTGGCGTATGGTTTTGATTCAAATTGGTCTTCGAGTATAATGTGGAATACCCCGTCGCCAGATCCAATTTCGAGGTTGGCTGTCCTACCAACTTATCCCCACAACAAGTCAAATTTCTTTGGCGGGAAACAGCTTAACTACCGGCGGCCAACCTCGAAAATCCTACCCTTCGGAGGTAGATTAATGAAACAAAAAATATGGAAGTGGTTTCTAGACATATCTGCATTAATGTTTGTAGCGTTGTGTGTTTCTGGTATATTTGCATTTGCACTAGTAGATAAACTTTGGTCAAAATTGAGATCTCGGTTGCAGCCATGATCTCTCGGGCTATCCTGTACGTGACGGGTCTCCCTGTCAATCCCGTAAGAAGAGCGGGGAAAAAGTCACGGCAGGGTGGCCCATTTTTTTGTTTATTTTTTCGTATCTATCCTAGTATATGGATCTGATACAGAACACCAAGCAGAGAAGCAATTAGGGTCATTTAAAGAAACAAACAAAAAAAGGAGAGGGCGGGGATCTCTCCTTTTTATTTTGATTAATGCCTACGGTTGTTGTCCAAATGACAAGCGCAGCATACAGGACCTTCAGGAAGTAAATACCTCGGTTGAACTCCACATTTACAGTCATCACAATGGTACGCAGGAATACAAAGATAGGTTCCACATCTAACACAGATTTCTTTCCTTTTGCTGTCGCAAGTCAACCACGCACCACAACCTAACTGATGTGGTTTGACTTGGTCACTCATAATCCACCTCCAAAGACAAATTAAAAAACCTTAACAACTCATTCCATAATATATATAGAAAACTACTTCATACTGGAACAAAAAATAAAGGAGGTGCTATGATGACAGACGAAGAACTCATCAAAAAACTAACAAACCTCAGAACTGAAATTGATAATATCATAACGTCCGTTAATCTAGACATCATAGATACACCAGTTGAAGAACCAGAACCTGAGCCAACTCCAGTATCTACAACAAGAGAACCAATTAAACGAGCGCTCATAGTTGGTGTGAACAAATACGACCCATCACTTGGCTGTGATTTGAACGGTTGTGTAAATGATGCTAATAACATTAGAAGGACTCTCGCCAATACATTTAACTTTGGGAAGTCAAACATTACGATGTTGACTGACTACAATGCTACTAAGGATAATATCATATCAGGGTTGAATGATTTGATATCTGACGTAGTTGAGGGAGACCAATTAGTATTCTACTTCTCTGGTCATGGTTCACAAGTACCAGACACAAATGGTGATGAGCCTGACAGAATGGATGAAATACTATGTCCAACGGACTTAGATTGGAATGACCCATTTACCGACGACATACTAGCTGGAATATTTAAACAAGTTCCCGTTTGTGCTCAATTAACATTCTTATGTGACTCATGTCATAGCGGAACAGTATCAAGAGTATCTCTCCCTAGAGGTAATGGACGAGCAAGATATTTAGACCCACCTCTAGAAGTAGTAGAAAGTGCTTTGGGAAGAGATCTTCCTGTGAATAAGATTGGGCAGAAAGCTCTCGTTGGAGTTTCTACTCAAAGACATATCTTGATGGCGGGGTGTGCTGAGGATAACTACTCATACGAGGGAAGATTTGACCGAGTTGTTCAGGGTGCATTTACTTGGAACTTTTGTGATCTAGCTCGGAAGAGACCTAAGAAACCTTGGAGTGACATTGAAAGGAGAGTTAACAACCGACTAAGAAATCAAGGGTTCTTTCAAGAAGCGCAATTAGTCACAATGGAATCTAATTTTAACCTTGCATTATTTGGGATGTAATACTATGATGACGTCAAAGGAGTGGGATCGAATTAATGACGAGTTTCAGAAAATGATCGATGCCGCTCCTGATGACGTCAAAGAGGAGATTAGTACATATCTTATGGATTCTCTACATACATTAATAGAATGGAGTAGGGGGAGGAAAAGGATTCCTAAGGTAACAAGGTTGTCACCAGAAGCAATTGAATTTGCGAAATCATATTTGGACATAGACCGAGTGTTTACTATGCATGAAACAATTCTTACAATAGAGTCTTGAAGTTATCTTCTACTCCTTTTATATTTATCTTTTATTGCTACAGCTTTACGTCTCGCATCTTTCATCTTAGCATCAGCGTAAGCCCTTCTATCCTCATCATCAGTTTCATCACGTCTGGCCTTCCAATATTTATACAGCTTATAAATAGCATATACTGCGAGGAGAGATGCCCCTCCAATAGCTGCATACTTACCAAACTTATATAACTTTTCTTTAGTCTTTGGATCTATGCCTTCCTTTTTCTCTTGTTTAGTCTCAGGTTCTTTCTTCTCTGGTTCCTTTTTTACTGGAGCTTCTTGTTGTAGCCTTTTGAGTTCTTGGTCTCTCTGGTTCTTTAGGTAGGCTCTTTGTTTTTCTCTTGCCCTTATTTCTGCTTTATGCTCAAGATACTTCTTGTGTTCTCTCTCAATCTTTGACTCAAGAGCTTTTGCTTCTCGTTCATACCTGTTTGCTGTTGGAGGGCTATAATGTTGAGGCTTTCTATACTCTTTAGCCATTCGTTTGAATTCTTTGCGTTTCTCAACTAGCTCATTTCTTTGCTGGTACCTGTATGCTTCTGCTCGTTTGGCTTTGTCTATTTGTTTCAAATTTCTTTTGAGCAGGCTGTCGTACTTTCGATTTACCTCTTCAGACGCAGACTCCTGCAAATATGTTAGGTACACTTCAGTAACATGCATGTCAAACCTCTCCAAAAGTATTTTATATTTGTTCAGAACCACCTTCCAATTTAGATCCTATTTCCATATATATTAATTGACAGATAGCAAGGTTTGTCATCATTTCTAAGGAGGAGGTGTTCGATGCGGTCAATAGGTTTTAACCCTGAAGAAGCAATAGAGGCTCTCGTCTCTGAAGCACCAGCCGAGATCAAAGAGGAAGTTAGAGAGTTTATCACAAAGGTGTTTGGAGCTCTTACCAAATCAATGGATGGACACCCAATTACCAAAGAGGAGTTCTACTCAGAGATTGAGCCACCTTCAGAGGAGGTAATGAACTTTCTCCACGGAGTCAGGTTCGCAATAGCGTTTGTACCTGATACGGGCGAGATCCAGCCGCTATTCGAGGGTGGTCCATTTGAAGTCGAGAATCAAGTGATAGATATTACGGGACAACCCAAATCAAATTGACTATACGTAAAGAGGTGAGTGATGAAAATATGTCCCGCATATAAGTGCGGTCAACGAATGATGAGGCTTGGATATGTAGTAACAACCGCTAGAAAGGAGCACGGTTTCCGAGCAATGGATTTACCAATATTATGGTGTCCAACGTGTGGCGCTGTTAAAAAGCCAGACGGGGATGAGGAAGATTATTACAAAGCAATGCTTCCACAAGTTAATCATAACAAACAGAGATGAAAGGAGGTGAGTCGGATGGATAGAATCCGGGACTCAATGGCAGGTAGGGTCTCACGTGGACCCTAAAGTAAAAAGGAGTAAACTATGAAGACTTTATTGACTATTGGGGCTATCTTGGTTGGAGCATCGATTGGACCAGGTGCTGTCCTGCTTATCGCTGCTGGTTCAAAACTCACTGGTGCTGCTGCAATCGCCCACGCACTAGCTGTATTTGGTCCAGGTGGAATGACAGGAGGTATAGTCACCACTGGAGTCACTTCGGGTATTGGAGCTGCAGGTGGGGCAACTGCAGTAGATGTACTAGTTGACACGGATGATTAGACAAAACAAGACACCAACCGTCTTGTATAAATAATGAGTTGGTAGACGGGCTGTGTGTAAAACTAGTGGCCAGACTCAGCACAGAACCCACTACGTATCCGTCTGGTCCTCCCGCCAAAGTTTTAGGCGGGATAAAAAGAAGTCGTTGGCGCTCGTAGGCAACCGCCCGACTTTTTTTTGTTTCAAAAAAATGACAGAACATAATATAAACAGGGTCTTATAGATTCTGTACTCGCCAAGGTCGTATAGAATAAGGAGGTGGTATGGTGTTGGATTGGTGGTACAACCTGAGCATTGGTTGGGATTTGACTATCTTCTATGTTGGTTCCTTCAGCATAGTAATTACCTTACTCATGATTATGAGTTGGAGGGACAAAAGAAATGAGCGAAAAAGAGTTCGACGTAACGCTAAACGTGACTGCTAGTGTTAGAAAGAAAACTGATCAAGGAGCAAAAGAATGGTATTCTCAAAACACTGAAGTCAACTACAAGGGGATGGATGTGCTCCAGGTAACAGCTACTAATGCTGCTATCGTCAGGTTCGGTGAAATACTTGCTGAACTTGGTTGGGATGGAGCTAAGCTACAAGGGTTTCCACCTGAATTGATTAAAGCCGCTAAACATACTATCCGCAAGGGTAGACGAGACGCTAAGTAACATAGGTTGACGGGGAGTTAACTAGTGACTCCCCGTCACTCAAGAACATAATATAAACATAACCTGACGAGGAAATACAATGAAGCTATATGAGCAGTTCTTATTTGAAAGAAGTCAAATTATAACAAAGAATGCTTCCAGTCCATGTGCAGCATACGAAGCAGTACATGGTAAAGTATGTCCTCATAGAAAGTTTGGACCAGGTAGGGGAAGATACCCCGGAGCTCACTCAACAAAAACTTGGAATGGAATGAATGTCGATGGACACTTAAAAGACCAATGGTTGAGAGATCTAAACATGATCTCTCAGATAGAATTAAGAAGCGTTTGCGAGGGGCATGATAGTGACTGGCTGACCCATGTTGCTTTTAGATTTAGAGATCCAAAGTATAACATGAGAGCTGCCACCATTCAAAGGAAACTAGAAGGAGATGGTGTAACCAAAACTGCTAGTGGTATAGGAAAGGAAGGACGACTAAGAGTCCTAGTAGCAGCCAACTTATGGTATGGTCAACCAGGTTGGGAAAAATGGTGGGCAGCACTCCCTGGAAGACTTAAGTCCGCAGTAATGTAATCTACTTTTGTTTTATCTTAATCCTATTGCTTATATGTCCAGGCTTCTTACCTACCTTTCTATACTTTCCACCCAGGAAGTCCCACTTGTATACATAGCCATTTTTTACAACAGGTGGTTTGATACCCATCTTCTTTTGCATGCTAGTTTGCTTACCAATCTTCTCAACGAATATATCATTGAGTCTAGACTTATTCATCGTAGTCCTCCAGATGTATTTTATATTATGTTCATACATGGGAACATAAAATAAAGATATTCGTAGGAGTCAATCTAAATGAAACTATACAAACTATATCTAGAAGCCACTAAGAAGAGTAAGTTCCAAAAGGTCAAAGACTTCATTAAGATAGGCGCAGGTATAAAGAAAGAACCTGACAGGACTATGAAAGATGTTGATGATGAAGCTCTGTTCCTAAAAGCGAAATACAATCAGTGGAGTAAGATGGGTAAATTCATGGGGAGGCCAAAGTTCTAATGAAAAAAGATAAGATCAACCAATTACTAGAAATGTCACTAACCGAGGAACCCTTAACTGAAGCAGATCTAAAGGGACTTCTATCCAAACTAAACCCAAAGAGACTAGCGTCAGGAATGCTATCATCTCTTAAAACAGGAGATAAAACAAACAGGAAAAAGATATCATCAGTGTTACCTAAGAAGGGTGTAGTACAAACAATGGTAACCAAAGCTATCAAAGGTAAAGAAACAGAGTTTAAGAAGTCCCAGAAATTCTTTAAATCATATTTCAAATCTATTAATAACCCAAAAGTCATATCTAATCTAAGTAATGCCATGGCTTGCCTATCAATAGGTTCGGGTAAAGGTGACGCGGTAATAGCTAAGAAGATTGATAGCGTGATGAGAAAACAAAAGATAAGCGAGTTCGTTTTTCCTACTATCAACTTTGGTGAAGAGACAGGTGGTCAGAAGATTGTTAATATAATCTTTGGTATAATCCAAGTAGTAGCAGAGTTAGGTCTGTTAAGTTTCGCATTCGCAGCAACAGGTACTCTTGTGGGACCACTACTTGCATTTACAGCACTCTGGTTAGCCTGGGGTTGCTTACCTGAAAACATGCGAGACTACTGGATAGTCATTCCTATATAACCTTCCAAAACATCCCCTCCATTTAAGAACTATCTTCTATATATATTATTGGGTAATATTGTAGAGGATAGTTTGTCGTAAAATTCTATAAGAAGGAGGACTTAGACATGAGACCATTATTCTCAATCATTAAGGCGCTACTCATTAGTGCACCATTCTGGGGACTTGTCTATGCTGTTGTCCAATTCAAGGATGACATCATGAATGCACTGGGTTATGCTTGGTATGAGAGAGCATACAACTATGTCGTTGGTGCTCAAGCCTCTCAAGATACCAGCTACTACATCGCATTGGTTGGGTCAGTTGTGTTGGCGCTCTTTGTCACACTACTATCAACAACCAGCATCAAAACCAAATCTGCTTAATCCCGCCTAAGCAGTAATTAAAGGAGCCTAACTACACCAGTCAGACTCCTTTTTTTGTCTCCATTAAATATCCTCCCACTATATATATTAATGAACGAGATGAGAAAGACTTGTAACTAATTTCTAAGGAGGATGTCATGTTTAAACAACGAGTTATAAAAGATTTAACTAAAGATACAAAAGTAAGAGGAATCGATCCTTTTTACGCCCAACAAACTAAACAGTTCATACAGGACTTAACACCGGCTCAGAGTTTCCACTTTCCTTCAGAAGCCGGACTAAGAGATCTATTTAAGAAGTACTCAGGAAAAGGACTGCAGAAATTCGCAGGAGAACTTGCAGAAGACATCAGACTACCATTCGAAGTATGTTGGTTTGAGTTTTTAGAAAAGTATCAGGTAAAGGGAAAACATTATATGGATAAGCATGGTTGTTTAGTCCAAGAATTAAGGGAAGACGTCCTGTGGTTAAGACCATGTTATTTTCATGTAGTACAAAAATCCTGGATGCTATCTTATAGTTCGATGTTATTCAAAATAGGGGATGCATTCACATTCCAGGAGTACGCGGACTACTCTCGTGACGTGGGACGAGTTGTTCATAACAATGACATTTCTGCACTTAACGATATGTTTAGAACGAGAATAAAGACACCACATTTTATACCATTCCCAAATATTCGTGACAGTGTGGATAAGATTCATGAAGAATGGGTCAATCAAATGACCAGAAATGATGGACTCACTTCAGGTCTCGTAAATATGGGGTTGATGCTCCTGAATTGTAAAAACATCAGGACTGTCAAAGAAACTAACATGAAAGTTAAGATGACTAAAAAAGGTACTCCAAAGAAGCCAGTCTACACATATCGAGTTCTAGAAATATTCAAACCTGGTGAAACTGTTAAACAAGAGTCTTCTAGAACAGGATCTAAAAAGAGAAAACATTTATGCAGAGGACATTTTAAGACCTTCACTGAAGACGCTCCGTTGTTAGGAAAAATCGTAGGAAGAATATGGTGGGACTCTCAAGTAAGAGGAGGTAATAAAAAGGGTATAGTAGCAAAAGATTATGTGGTAAAGGAGAAGATATAATGGAAACATTATTAGGTATACCACTGGGCGTATTGGTCATAGGTCCAGAGGAAAAAGAAAAGCTAAAGAAGCTTAAAGAAACGGCTGAAGCTAATGTCTTATCATTTCAGACACTAATGTCAGGAACTCCAATAGGAGATAACCCAAATCATGCTATCTATATTCCTGCGGACTTCCGAGTTGTATACTCAGTCGAGGAACAACCAAATCCATTAGGAAGATGTAGACACCTCTCAGTATCAGTATCAAGAGAAGGTCGAGTCCCACATCCAGCCTCACTAAAGATGATAGCTGAGGAACTAGGATTCAGGAATGACGCAATGGTTGACTTTGCAATGTATCAACAACTAGAGCATGGAGGTAATACTCCTGATATGATGATGGGAGGTCATGGTTACTTCTATTCAGAACCAATGTCAGAGAATAGAGTGGCTATAAACTTCATGGAAAGAGTAGAAGAACCAACTACTCAATAAGAAAGGATATAGAATAATGCGACGATTCGAAAAGGAAGCAGAGGAGTTATTCAGGATAGCTTCTAATAATCTCCTAATTGATGGTCATGTAATGCAACAGGGATTCATGTTAACTGAAGAAGCATTTGGGTTAATCATGATTCCTGGAGAGTTCTGGCAAAACTCAGAAGTAAGAGCCCAAACAGGAACAGCAATATGTGAATTGGCTAGAGAGAAGAATGCTCAAGCTGTGTTTATCATATCTGAGATATGGAGACTGGAAGGTAACGACGAAGAAGAGATAAAGGAAGCAGCAAAGGATACTCTCGCTAACCATCAAGACAGTACTGAGCATCTAGTCCTATTCTATCAAGAAGCTGATGGGACATTTGGTTTATTAACATCTAAAATATACAGGACTGATAATAAGCCCTATGTCAGACCTGGTGAAGCTAAATGGGAAGATGGTCTCCAAGAAATGAGACAAGGTATACTACATCCATGGAAAACATCAGACAAACCCACGGACATGGAAGCAGTAGCAGAGGCTTTCGCAAAGTTCAAGAAACGTATAGACAAGAGGGAGCAACAACATAAAGAGTCATTGGAAAGACTCAAAACACTAGTCGATAAAGCTCCTGAGAATATAAGGAATGAAGTCAAATCATTCATAGACACTATCCTGTCAATATTCAAAGAAGGTATACCAAGAGATGGACAATTAGAATTACCCCATCCATCTGACGAGGTAATGGAATATCTCCAAACCCAAGGAATACAATTAGGTCTATGAGAAAGGGAACATAATCTAAAAGGAGATAGGATGAAGTTATTTGAAGAATATCTACAAGAAGGACCAATACCCACTAAGTGGAGGTAACGCCTATGAATATCCATACCAAAACCCTCTACGTAGGATTCCATCCAGAAGAAACAATAAACATGGACTTTATCAAATCCCTACAAGGTGAATGGAAAAGACCATTTCTAGGATTCCTACATATACCATCACTGTGGACAAGCATATCTGACGATACACCAGAAGGACTCTCACTCCATATATTCAAAGACCCAAAACTCCTAACAAGAGTAGAACTCAAGGTATCAAGAGCATTTTATATATCCAATGCTAAAGTTCCTATACAAGATACCATAGATGGGTATATACTCAAGAACCTTACACCAAGTAGAGTCTTTCAATATCAAAGTGAATTCATGGGACTTGTCAGAAATGGAAATGGTCATATTACATTTATATCACATGCACCTCCTCTGAGATTAGACTATTGTCCAACATTATCTACAATAGCCAGTAAGATATGTTTGGAGTTACTTAATGTCAAGAGGTGTATTGTTAGATAAGAGAGGGAGTCTAGATGGCGTGCTGGACTCCTTTTTTTGTTTGTTTCTGTAATGTTAAATACTGAAGACTTCACAAAGAGGATAAAAGAAGGGTTGTGAGCAGGTTGTAGCCACTCAAGAAACAAACTTAACGGGATTTTCGACATTCTGAACGCCTAGATACAGTGAGAAATGAATTCTGAATCCCAAAAATGGCTTTACTACCGGAAAATATCCCGAGAAAGGGAATTGACCCAATCTCGGGATAGAAGGAAAGGAGGTGAAACTTGGAAAAACTTCAAGGTGAGGATTAATTGTGGCCTACAACCAATCCTCAAGTCATTTTTTTGTTCTAAGTTACAGTCCCAATTAGCTCCTAGCGATTTTCTTAATCTTTTTAGCCACTTCTGGCGAGTCTACCAATCCAGATAATAACGTAATAAGCAACTCGGGTTTAATATTCTGGATTTTAGCATTTCCTCTAGATAGCGCATATCCCACAATAGATGCTATGGACATAACCCCGCCTACAATCCCGTCTAGATTCGCCAATATCCCAGATGCTTCCTCTCCTGTAAATACTCCAAAGAGCATAGCAACACCTAAGCCTGCTCCACCGATTGACATCCAGAACTCAGTAGTCTTCCATCCTGGTTTCACGTCCGTTGTACTTGTGCTATCTGACATCTTAATTCCTCCATTTCTACACTTCCTATATAGGAATGTGTACAGAATATGTATTGGACTCTATCGGCGTATTTGTCCAATGTAGAATACGCCGATCTGTTCGTTCATGCTAGCCCTATGTAAAAGCGTATAGATTTGGTATCTGTTTTGGACTTTGACTAGTTATATGTCCAGATAAGGTCCTTGATACCATTTATCCCCTATCCAGTATGATTAATATATTACGTGGCGTTGGGTACAGTTCGACCATCTTTTTTTCTGGTGCGAGTGGCTTGCGTTCTCATGTGGGATGGATGGGATAGTGTCCGTGTTTTTGAAAAAGACAGTCCACCTCAGTAATTGCGATTCTTCCAACCTATCTGTACAAATAAATCTGAAAATGTATTTTTGAGAATGAAAAATGGTACACGGTTATATTATATGATCACCGAAAATTTTTGTAACCCAAATTTTCATTTGTGGCTCTAATCCTGCTAATCGTACAAGGCTACATTCCAAAACAAAATACGAGATCAGCGTATTTCGGGAATCCAATATACGCCATGAATCACCAAGACTACAAACCCAAGTACAATCAACAACGCCAACCAACCATAAAGGATTTCATCTGAACTCCGTCCGCTCCGTCGAATATACGAAACCCCAGGTTTTGTACAGCTAAAAAGAATATCTAAAATAATGGCCGGCATCTCTATCCACTGTCTGAGTTTCATCCTATTTCACCTTCCTTAAATACGCCCTCATACTATATAATAACAAAGGAAACTCATCCCATTCAAATACGAACAAACTACAGGTTGGTATAATCATTTATATACCGGAGTCTAGTTAAGTGAGTATTAATTTATATTATGTTCTACATTCTTTTCATCTTTTATTTTTGTTTTGACTTTGGCTATTTCTTTATCTATTTTTTGTTTTGACTTTGGATTGTTTACTGCTTCTCTTTTCTTTCGTATAAGATATCTGAGATAGAAGAATAGTGCAGTCCCTCCTAGTGCCCATGCTGCTTTCTTTAATTTCCTCTGACGGAATTGGTCGAGTTGTCTTCTCTTTCTTTCTCTGTCTTCTGGAGTGACTACTGTACGCGGATCTATGTCCTCTAATAGGTACCTTTCATAAAGTTTCATTTTATTATGTCCTCAAGGTTTCTTATTTGTTTGGTGACTTCTTCTATCATATCATCCAGACCTTGTATTATATCAGGGTTAAATGTTTTTCTCTTGACCACCATTAATTGGACAAGATTCTTTTTCAACTCCATGATCATTTCTTTGGGTGCCTGGATTTCAGTCATGGTTAATCCTTTTTAGTTTTTTGCATCTTTTTCATATTGTCTTGCATAGCTTTTTGGATAGCTTGTGCTCTGGCTAGCCTAGCTTGACGTCTAATGTCTATGTTATACATTTGGGGTTTTGTATTCTTACTAGTCTTACGGGGAGTTCTCATTCTGACTTTTCTTTTTATTGTTTCTTTATCAAAAGGACTCTTCCTCATATAGTCTGAGGGATAGTCTTTGGTCTCTTTAACTGGTTTATATTTTTTCATTAGTAGTTTCTCATTTTTCTAAATGGAGAACCAACTTGAGTATTAGGTTTTACAAATCTTTTATGACCCGGTGTCGTTTGTTTAAACCTTTGGACTCTTTGTTTTCTTTGTAGATTTTGTGCTGGGGTTTTGGTTGTGTCCAGTGGCTTCTTTTGGAATTTCCTCATAGCTGCCATTCTTTGAGCTGGAGTTTTATTTACATCAGCTTGGGTCCATACCTTCTCAATGAGTTTATGTATATCCATAATGGGTTCTCCCGTATTGTATTTTATAGTTTGTTCCGTATTCAATAAGGTAACAGTTAGTATATATATTAATTGTTGAGTTAGGAAGTCTTTGTTAGACTGTATTAATAACCTTTACAACCTTGGCTAATTCGACTTATGTTGGGTTAGTAGGTATGGAGGTAGTAACATGAGGTATTCAGGAAATGATAGGTTGAAGTGGTTGGAGCATAACTGTAGCCAGATGGGATTTAAAACTGAATTGTATATAAGTGGTGAGTTGTCTTCATTGCTTATGTACATGCGTGATCCTTTAGATGATGGGTCAGTTACTTTTCCTTATAGTCGATTTGTCCTCAGGATATGGACTTCTCCTGACAATGGAGATTACTTGTTTGTTAGGTTAGATTATTGTCCTGAAGAGGATGATGGTAAATTACCGAAGTCACCAATGTATTGCTTAAAGAACACGAAGGATGATGCACAGTTCTTAAGTGGTACAATTTTGGATACGATTCGTCTCAAGGTTTCTTTGCCTGTGGTGATGGGTTATAACGACGGATAAAACACGGTGGCTAACAAGGACTCTCCTAACTCAGTGGGTCCCGATTAGACTGATGCCTGTCTCGAATTAGAACTGCTGCGGCTAGGGTGAAAGGTAGTCGCCCACAACATTAACAATTTATGGGGACGTTTCATCTTCCTCCCTTGCAACATCTTTAGGCGGATTACGCAAGGTATCAGAGAGTACCCGTTTCAGCTCTCGGTGGAACGTCCCCTATTTTTAAAGGAGGATATATGGCGGTAATAACAATAACGATTCTAGCGGAAGAACATGTGGAGGCGTGTAAGGTGTGGATTGGTCCTCTTGGAAAAGATCCTCTTAAGACTCATGATGATCATAGGTATGCTTATATTGATCGTCCATTGAATTTGTCCATTTCTATTGTCCTTATGCTGGTAGAGCTTATCTTTGGTGTAGAAGTTACGACAATGGAATTGACTGATAGAAAGTTTATAGGAAGCATATCTGTGAATCCGGAAATGTATAAGAGGTTCGATCCGGACTTTATGGGCTTTGCTCCGTTTCCATATTAAGGAGGTGCGAATGGCGAATATAGTGAAGGCTACGTTAATTAAAACAGAATCGGATGATGGTCTCTTTGAGATGCATGGTCATATAAAGGTTGGTAAGGAGTATCTTATTGATCTTGACACAAAGAGAATGGCGGATGGTCGAAACGGCGTGAAAGGTGTTAACTGGAGAAAAGAGATTGTTGAGATAAGATCTGAATCTGGTGGGTTTGATGGTTGGATGCCTACTGAGATGTTAGAGTGGGAAGGAAAGAAGAAAGCTGATTTGAGTTTAGAAGATGTACCAATACCTGGTTAGGGAGGTGTTGAGTGAGAATTGTTATTTCGATTATACAAGAAGACAATAAGAAAGCATGTCGAATTTCGATGTCGTCTGAGAACGGAGAAACCCTCCGACTTACGAATGGGGATCGTTATGTATATTTTGAAGATTCTATAAAGTTTTGCGTAGGTAAGGTTGGAGGAATTGTAGAGATGTTAACGGGTGCGAGATTGGTTGAACTTGAGATTAGTAATCGGAAATATCTTGGGAGAGTGGATGTTCCAGATGAGATTGCTAAGCGATTTAAATCTGGTGGGAAATGAGCACCCGATCGGAGAAAGATTTGGAGTACATAATCCAATGGTGGAAACAGATAGAGGACGTGATTGTAGTCCTCTATCTATTTTTTGTTTTATTTTGCTACTTGCATTTTCTTTTTTGTCCAACTAGTATCTCGTTTGATTTTCTCAGCAGCCGCTTTAATTCGTTCTCTTTTTTGTCTGCTAAAGTCAGTATCTCGTTTGATTTTTTCACCTGCAGCTTTTAGTTCTTTTGCTGACATCCATTTCCATTCAGTAACATCTTCATCATCCTCGTCTTCTTCGTCCTCCTCTTCTTCGTCCTCGTCGTCATCACCCTTTTTAATTTTAATCTCTACTTCACTATCACCATCTTCTTTTAATTTTTTCTTTTTGGTGCTTCCAGCACCTGAGCTCCCACCTCAACCGGAACATGCTTTTTCAAGCATTTCTTTTTGATCCTGTGTTAGGGTTGTTAAGTCAAGATCTTCTAACTTAACTTTCTTAAGTACAGCAACTGTATTTTTTAACTCTGATAAATATTCCATTGTACGCTCCTTAAACAGCATAATGTATTGTGCCTTCTTCGTCTCTCCGGATACCTCGTTTCTTAAAATCTTCTAAATCTTTTTTAGCTAAATCTTGTGGAGGAGATGAATCGTCACTCTTTAGAGATTTAGATCTCTTATAACCCTTATAAGCAAGATAACCTCCCAATCCAAGAGCCGCGCCTCCCATTATTCTATTTAATAACTTTTTCTTTTTTTCACTTTCCTCTTCTTCATCTTCTTGCTCTAGAAGTTTATATATATCTTCCATGTCAACCTCACAATCGAATGGTATTTATAATTTGTTCTATCTATATATATTACTAGGTGGAAGGATTATTATGTCTTGAAAGGGAGGAAGGTTGGTATGAAGTTTGATTGTGTTATGACAGGAGCACAGCTTATGAAGTCTAATGCAGAGTTACCTGAAACGTCAGAATGTGTTTCGTTAGAAGACATTCATAAGTTAATGGAGGGAAGCCATGTTCAAGGTGGACCATTTAACATAACCCATTGGCGCCACATTCAGAATTGTCCTAGATGTAAAGCTAGATATGAAATTGAATGTGGTAATCATTTCGTTGCTCGGCATGGAGATGTATATGAGGTGATTATATGACACGGGAAGAAGTGATCTCATTATGCAGGAAAGTTCATACACTTTGGTGGGGTACATATGGGCTACCACCAAGGTTACCAATTCGCTGGGTTCGTCTTGTAGACTGTACGTCATTACATCTAAAGAATATACTACGAACTCAACATCAAATTACGCCAGAATATCGTTATTCAATTCATTTGATTTTGGCGTATAGAGAATACAAGGAGAGGGAACGTCATGGGAGGGAACTCAGTAACAGCGGTATCAGGGAATGACTGGATTGAGGAGATGCTTGGAGACATTGATTATAACAACGACGATATTATTGAAGGTTGTCAATTTCCTTTCAAGATGAGGGTTGGTGTCCCTTATCGCCGTCCGCCTCGTCATCCTTTTTTTGAGTATTTCAGAGATATGGGTGTTGTCCAGATTGATCAAGTTTTTTCTGGAGAACCATTTCGAGCGAAGACCTTATGTTTTGTCTTTCCTGAGAGGTGGATGAATGTATCTGAGCAAAGACATTTTACATATAAGCTCGGTAGACATCCTGATGCTCCCAATTTGGAGGTGGTTGATATTATTACCCATTCGCCTTTGATTATTGGTGGGTTATGTGCACAACAGATTCGGAAGTTAAACTGGCAAGACGATAAGGACTTCGATTATGAAGGAACCGTTGACTCGTGGGATAGAATCATAGAAAGGGCGGGAGGATGACTTTACCATTAATGAATGTAGAATCGTTGTTGGAGTGTGCAATCAATTCAGCTATTGAGTTGGGTCGGCTGAAAGCTAAATGTAAAGATCCATTCGATGAGGATCTGGTTAATGCAGATGGGTTATTGAAATATAACGAACGAAAATTAATGAAGAGAATTCTGAGCGAGGAGGACTTTCAAACATGGGAGAGAAGCCGACAATAGAAATTGATATGTCAGGGGAAGACGGAAACTCATTTGCAATCATCCATAAGGTTCAAGGAGTTATGAAGCAAAACGGGGCGACCCATAAGGAGTGTGCGGATTTTCTTGAAAAGTGTATTTCTGGAGATCGAGAGAATCTTTTAAAGTTGGTTCGGGAACATGTTAATCTAGTAGAGATATAAATCCCCCTGGTGGGAAAGGAGACGTCTGAACCTACTATGGGGCTACGTCTTTTTTGTTCCATTAAAGTAATCTTTTCTATATATATTAAAAGGTAGATAAGGATTCTCGAGTTTGAAATCTTAGGAGGTGTCTTATGAAAAAGAACAACCCTGTGGCAAAGGAACTCCTATTCAAAAAGTTTGATGGAATAGGAAAGAAAGCAGACCCAAAACCCAAGAGTAAGAAGGTTGATGTGGCCTTCAGATTTTTTAGGCTCCCGATACCTGGTTCAGAAGAGGAAATTAAACAAGAGTTGACGAGGAGGTACGACAAGTTGGTGGAGAATCTCACAGACGATCCGGCCGGCGCATATAGATCCAGGCGAAGTAGGAAGACCGCAGCAGTTGCCATGTTTATGCTTGCATTGCTGGTTACTCCATTTGCGTTCGCCGTCAATTTCTATCTTGGCCTCGGGATTGGAATTACGACATTGCTTACATCTTTGTACCTGAGACTTTCGGCGCCGATCGTGTCAGCTCATGATGTGGTATACGGTGAGAAATTACCGCAATAGGACCGTTGCGGTTACGTAAAAGAGTCGGGAGTCTTTCTACCCCCGACTCTTTTTTTTGTTATTTATTTCGTTCTTTAAATTGGCGTCGCGCTTTCATATACGCTGTATGGTCTTTCATAAATTTACTTCTTTGGGAATGCATTGGATCTATAGCTTTAGCAACTTCTCTTTTACCTTTCGTAAATGCACTAGCGATTCTTCTTTTGAGTTGTTGTGGTGTATTTGCAGTCTTTTTTGCCCTATCTTTTTTTGCAAAATCTTTTATCCGTTTTCCTAGAGGGGCAAGTTTAGATTTTCCTGATGCTTTTTGAAATGCTTTCATTGTACGTTTTTTCGATCTGTCAGATCTATCACCTAGAGGTACCCATTTCTCATCTACAGTTATTGGCTTGACCCATTCTCTTCTAGATGGCTTTGCTAACTGTTTTGGTTTGACAAGTTTCTTTGAATCTTGGCCTAACAATTTGTCGAATTTTACAGGTCTTGTTTTGGGTAAAGTTTTTGCAGGTTTATTTATTGTTGCTGGTGAAATACTCTCTTGGAATATTCCGGTTAATTTTTCCTGAGTAGACATATTATTTTCCTCCGTTAAATAACCTATTTTTAATCTTTTTCTCAGTTGCTTCAGGTTTCTTTACAAGTACTCTCCCATCAAAAGGTTGATCTCTAGAGATTTCTTCTCCTCTACTCGCTACACCGGAAGAACTCATGTCAGCATTGCCTGGAGTAACCCAAGTTGTTTCCGGTTGATTAGGATCTTTCAAACGTAAGATAGGTTTACTTTGATATTTATTTGGACCTGTTATCGAACTATCTTTCCCAGATTTCAAACTATTTTTATTATCCGGAAAGGTAGAATCCTGAAGTAACCTTAGATATTTTGAAATCATTTTTTTGTCCTAATGACATCTCTTTCATTTTTATGATTTAAAGTCCTCTTCCTTCTAGACTTTCTTTTGGGTTTACAGATAGTTCCATTGCACTTAACTTTACCATTTACGTCTATGTCATTCTTTTTGCACATAGACTAATCCTTAGAACTCTGAAACTTTTCTTTCATACGCGACAAAGCCTCGACGTATTGTCTGTGAAGTTCATCTCGATAATCTTTGAAGCTTTTCTTCCATGCTATTCCTGATACATATGATCCGTACCAGAACCCTCCAAAGAATGCAACCAACACCCAGAATGTAAGACTAAATTCCATATCGAATAATCTCTTTCTTTCTAGTCGGATTGTCTTTATTGTTTGTTCCAAGATATGGAGAAGTTCTATATATATTATAAAATGATAATGGGGATTCTCATTTGAACCTTTTATATATGGAGGTGTATCATGGGAGACATTTTTGACACGGTAACAAATGTGAGCTCCTCTGCTGCAAAACTGCTATATGGTCAGACAAAGAAGACCCTCACTTCTGAGTCATTCCAGGAGCAAGTTAAAGCTACACCACGGAGATACAAAGCTCTGGTTGATTCATATAGACAGAATTATACAGCAGACATGACTGAACAAGAGTTCTATACTATGAAGCAAAAGGGGATTACAGCATCGTTGGGGTTTGGCATCTTTGGTATTTGTATGCTTGCTATATGTTTCATGATGCCTGGTCCAGCGGGATTTAAAGTTGTTGGTATTCTCTTTTGTCTTGGGTTGATCTTTATGTGTTGGACTGCATTTCAAAATGTACTCAAACAGGAGAAACCAAAACCTAAGAAAAAACTTCCTTCGCCAAAGAGTGATAATTCGTTACTTGAATTCTGTAAAGGTATTGGTGAAGGAACTGTTCCTGACAAGGGAAAGAAACCAACCGCAGAGCCAGAACCAATCGTGTATCAAAATAAGGACAAGAAAATTACAACCACTTCTCGGTAAAGAGGAGGTTTATAAGTCCGGTCGATTGGGGGTTAGACCGGACTTATTTTTTTCGCTTGAGTGGTGTCATATGATTGTAACCACGTCTTTCCATTTCTGCAACAAGAATAGCGTGTTTACTTTTAATGTCATTTATAAATTCTTTTTTTGCTCCACGTTTTATAGCACCAGCATACAACATATGCATTCTACTGTGCATATTCATTAATGCTTGCACACTAATCTCTTTTACAGATTTGGAATTTATGTCCGCTACTTTCATATTAATCTCCTTTATTTTTTGTTCCAATAACAGAATTGGTTTCTACATATATTACTATATGAACATGGCGATTATTTGTCAGAACATATTTGAAAAACTAGGAGGTGATAGGTTGTGTCAGAAGAATTGGCGTATAGAATTATTGATATCTTACGAGGACGAAACTGTACATGTTATCTAGCTGGAGGTGCTGCAAGAGATGAGTTGTTGGGGAGAAAACCAAACGACTACGACCTAGCAACTGAGTCACCACCAGAGATGGTAATCCATGCGTGTGTTGAAGAAGAACTTAAAGCGAAATTAGCTGGAGCTTCTTTTCCGGTTGTTATTGTGAGTGATGGGAAAAGTATGGTAGAGGTAGCGACATTTAGAAAGGATGTGTATCATGGTACTTCTGATAAGGATGTTACGATTACCACAACGAGCTCAATTGTTGAGGATAGTGCTCGGAGAGATTTCACGATCAATACGATGTATTTCTGTCCTCGCACCGATGAACTCGTCGACCCATGCGGCGGGAAAAATGATTTGGATAATAAAGTCATTCGTGCGCCAGGTGTCCCAGAGGATCGCCTGCGTGAAGACCCTTGTAGAATATTGCGAGCATGTAGATTCCTCTGTCTCATCGGAGGCGTGTTCGATGATGCTACGTATTCTGCTCTTAAGCGGAATGTCCACTTGGTTGGGTCTCATGTGCATCCGGACAGAATTAGGAAAGAAGTCCTAAAGGTAATGGGTTATCAATCCCCGTCCATATTCTGGAGAGCGCTTAACGACATTGGAGGACTCGAATACGTGTCCCCAGGTCTACATATGTGTTATAACTTTGATGGAGGAAAATATCATATCGAAGATGTGTTTACACATTGTATGATTGTAGGTGATCATTTACCTTCTGACAAACCCCTTCTCAGATTAGCTGGATATCTACATGACATTGGCAAACCAAATAAGCTCAACTCTGAGGGAGGATTTTATGGGCATGATAAAGAAGGTGAAAAGATAGTTCGATCTGAATTGAAGCATCTTCATTTTTCAACTAGAGATGTGAACTACATTTCCACTCTCATTAAACATCATATGAGAACAATAGGTGATAAATCTACACCACGAGCAATCAGAAGAATGTTAAAAGCATTTGGTGAAGAGGGTATAGATTATCGAGAGTGGTTAAAGTTGAGGATAGCTGATCGTATTGGTAATTTGATTAAACCTAATTATTCCGTTGATTATATCAAAGGTATTCTTTCAAAGATTAGGGAAGAAATGAATCCTACACGGTCAAGTGCGTTCTCAACAACAGATTTAGCGATTGATGGAAATGATGTAATGAGGATTTTGGATATACAACCTGGAAAGTTGGTTGGTGTAATACTGCGATCTCTTTTAGATGTTGTTATCGATAACCCCGAGTTGAATACAAAAGAAACATTAACAAAATTGATCATAGACTCAAGGAGGTAATATGTGGTTATACATTATGTGGGGATTTATCATCTTTGGCGTCGGAGGTTTGCTCATCTGGATTGCAATAAAACAAGAGATGAAGCAAAGATCGACAACTGTAGAAGATCTTAAAGATCGTGGGATTCATCCTACGATTCGCAAGTAAGAAAAATGACTGCCTTCGGGTGGTCATTTTTTTGGTCGTTTTTTATTCATGTGAGCATGCCAGTGGTTATCTGAGCATAGGTAGGTAAACTCATCGAGATGTAATTTTGGATAATATTTTTTTGCAAGAATAACAACTTCTTTTCTTTCATTTCGACTGAGTTTATTTTCATGTTTTTTAAGAACGATCATTGGGATAAAATGTTTCTTACAATTAATACCAAAGAAATTACCTTCTTCCCAATCTCTTCTTTTTACTTTACACAACTGACAAACTTTTTTCTTCTTTCCCATCACTTCCCTTTCTATGGTGCTAATTTCGCCTGTTTCTTTGCAATCATCTTGTCAATTTTTGCCATACATTTTTCTGGACTACTACTACTTGAGCAATCCTTTTTTGCATCTTGAAGTTTTTGAAGTTGAGCCTGCATAGCAGTTTCTTTATATCTTGCCATACAACTTTCTTTATCAGGAGCACCTTTACAAGCTTTAGCTGCTTTACTTAAATAATTTTTCCATATCTTAAATGCTGCTACGCCAGCTGCTGCAGGTATCGCTGCGTAAGCTGCAATTTTACCGGCTTTTGCTATATTTTGTAATGCAGCAGATGGGGCTTCTTTTCCGGTCCGTTGTGCCTGAGTGGCTACAGCTTGTTGGTAATTAGCCGGTAAAGGCTCTTTACCTTGTTGGACTCTTTTTTTGTTCAAGGCATCAAATTTTGCTTTTTGAAATTTTGCTTCTTCGTCAGGACTTAAACCACTTGAATCTTTTCCGAGTCTCCATAAACCACTAGCTGCGTATGCGGCTTTACCTGCTTTAGATAATCCTTTTGCAGCTTTTACTGCATACTTAACTGGAACCGTTGCAGATTTTAATCTAAGATCAGCTACAGTTTTGATAGCCGCCATTGTTCGACTATCTTCTAAAAGAAATCTACCTATATATGATTGTTCAAATCTTGTCTCTATGATCATTTTAGTTTGATCGGCGTCTACTGTTTGCATTTTGAAATCTAACAGTAATAACATAAGTTCATGATCATTTGATTCTTTTATAAATTGTAAGATCTCTTTTTTTAGATCCGTAGGAATCTCATCTTGTTCTGAAAAGAAATATGCTGTAAATAATTTTAAATCACTCATGACATTAACTTGTCCAGTTCCTCTTTGAACCCTTGTAATCTAACATCTACTTTTGCAATTTGGTCTGCTATTTCTTCTATACATTTAGCAGGACTTGGGGAAAATCTACAAACCTTCTGGTACTTTCTTAGATCTTGTTTTGCTTTCTCAAATGTTTTAATTTTATAGAGTAACATACACATTGTTTTTTCTTTACCAGATAATCCTTTACATTGTCGAGCAGCTACACTTAAAAATCTTTGATAAAGTTTGTATATGCCGAAAGCCAACGGAATGATTATAAACTCCGTTTGTAAATTTTCGATATATTCAATTACAAGTTTTTTACTCATCTATATCAAGCTCCTGAGCTCTTTGTCTCTCAGTGAATTGCTCGAAGGTACTCATAGGTCTTTGGTTTGTAAGCATTTGTCGAAGAGTTCTCATCATTGATTCATTATCAGACCCGCCCATTGTTTCAGCTCTTTCAAGCATCAATTTTTGTACTCTTGGATTTCGAAGTCCTAGAGATTCCATAAGTGATACAGGATTATCAATATTTTCAATTTTTACAGCTTTCTTTTTTCTAACTTTTTTCTGTTCTTGAATTGGGCGTGCTCGTTGATTTCCACTCAATAGACTATCAACAAGACTTCCAATCTTGTCGACCTTTGATTTTACTTTTGATTCAACTAATTGTTGTCTTGTAACTTTTCTCTTTGGTGGTTGTGGTTTCTTTTTGGGTGTACTACCAGGTTTCCTAAATGAAGTCTTTTTTGCAGCTCGTTCAAATAAGACTTCTAACATTTCATCCTTTGCAAGATCAATATCTTTCTCTTCTACCTCTTCTTTTGGTTCTTTTGTAGTAACTTCTTCTTTTAATGTTGCAGTGATTGCTTTCTTTACTTTTGGTTTTGGTTTGGATTCAGACACGGGTTCAATATCTTCAGCGTATCTCATTTTAGCTTCCATCTTTACTGGAGTCTTGAATTTGAACTGTCCACTCCAAGGATTTAGATAAAACCCATTTCCAAATATCTCTAATTTACAATCAGCTACAACACCATCCTTCATACCTTTGAAGATAATATCATCCAACGGAGGAACCTCTACATCAATGTGGTCTTCTAAGATCGTTGCTGGGAAACCATACTCTATTTCCTCTACTACAAATTTTAAAGAGCCAGTTAACTCTTTATAATCTATACCCTGAATGGATACTTCAAATTGTAACGATCTTTTTTCATCTGTACTTAGTTTTAACATGATAGGTTCCTCGCTAGTCAATTACTAGTTTTACAGATTTAACTTTTAAAGTTTCATCTGTGACTTTACGTTTCCCTTCACTTATTGTAAAGTCCTTAACTTGAATCAATGGTCTAGGAAGCTCATCCTCTTTTCGCAACCCAGCTCCACCAGACCCGCTTTGCATAATTACATCTACATCGCGTCTGCAGAGCATTCCTTTTGTGACTAACGATAGAGCACCCATTATTGTTTCACCACTTTATAAGTTTCCATGTCACCATTGGTGTCATATGTAGCATCCATTAAATATGTAGCAATAACATCATTCCCTGTCCCTACACTACTAGGATTAGAGTAAATTCTAATTCTGGATGTCAGCATATTATGATGAGAATCCCATGTAGTATTATCTACATAGAAGTCCTCTTGAGTCAATCCAAGAATCCTTGTTACAAGGGTTTCTATAGTGTCGAAATCATTTGAGAATACTTGGACCGACCCTGTCTTTCCCCAAGGAAAGTATGTTGTATGATATGCTGACACATACCACATACCAACAACGTTTGGAGTAAATGTTAATCTATAATGTCCATTTCCAAGTTCTGAAATAGAGACAGATACAGAGCCACCGACCTCATTCCCAGAGGGATCGAATATATGGTACGTGAAAGCAGTACTGTCGATCCCAGCCACTAGATTATTCGAACTATCTGTAACGGAGAAATCTTCATGAGATTGTACTCCTACTCTACCAAGAATCATTTTTATGCAGCCCTCTTCTTTCTCCAAACGGTTGGGAATAGAATAGATCTTTTAAAGTCATCGGGAACAAGGTACTTTGATTTTAATCTTGTTATGTCCGGATATCCAAATAAGAAATGTACAAGCTCTGTACATGAGAATTTACCAGCATCTACGAAGTCAAAATCAAAGTCGTATTCAACTCCCTTAGCCAGTTGCTCTTTTGCGAGTTTAATGGCGTTGTCAATTTTTGTAGAATCATTAAATCTGAGGACAGCCATATCGTCACATCTCATAAATACCAAAATGTCCTCTTCACAAATTCCGTCTCCTAGCATATGAATGACTTTATTATCACCAACGTATATTGCGGAGTGTGTAAAATAACCAGGAATCATTAACCCACTTATGTAATGATCATAACGCCTTAACAATACGTCACCAGGTTGAAGAGTGTTCAAGATTTCACGTTGGTCGTTTCCATTAATCTTGTAAGCTGTATGCCCGAATACAATAAACATGGGATATTTGTAAAGCTTAATATTCCCGAACCATCCAATGAATCCAGACTTCAAATCATAGAAAGCTCCCATCGGTCTTCTCCTTAATTATTTATCGTTCCTTCTAATAACATCTCCCCTGTATCACTGTCATATGTAACCCATGTTTGATTATGAATGAAGTCTCCGCAATTTACATATGATGGTCTCTCTTCCCTCTCTACAAGTTTGGGAAGATGTGTATGTCCCATAATTACATAACTGTGATCTTTATACATCTCAACAACTTGCTCTTCAATATCAAGAACAATATCATTATAATTCTTATTTTGTTTCTTCGCAGCAATTGAATGGAAAAGAGTTCTCAACCACCCCCTGATATTCCAACCAAATCTTTCAAAGATCCATTGAATCGGCCAGACCAATTTTGCTATCCAACTATACTTTAAAATTGTTTCGTTAAACTCATGCCCGTGAATTACCACTATCTTAAGCCCATTATGTTCCATATCTAAAATGTATCTGTGTCCTAAGACTTGTACATTTGGGAAGATCCTAGATAAGTCAGCTAAATCTGGATCATGATTGCCCTGGATAAAGATAATAGTTTTTGTTTTTGATAACTCGTTGATTGTATTGATGACTGTCCCATCCACTGGATCGTTTACTATATCATCTACAGACTTTTCCCAAGTATCAATAATGTCGCCAACAAGAAAGATAACACCGTAGGGACCTTCTAAAAGATTGAGTATTAGTCCATGTGATTTTAGCAATGGACTACCTAAATGTAGGTCAGAAATAAATAGGTGTTTCATGTTACTTATCCTCTCTTGTATTCCACCAGTCTATCGCTCCTTTTTCATTCATTGATGGTGGTCCTTGTGCGTTACAAGTTTTACATCTTATAACTGGTTGTCCAAAGGGTCCGTTCGATTCCACCACGAGTTCGTCTTTGCCACAAAAGGGCATTTACGAATCTCAATATCAACATGCTGCATTAGCTAATCTCCCAGTTGAACATTCATCTGTATGTCCATACTTGTAATGACATTCTTGACAACAAGCAATACCATAATCAGGATCTAAAGCAAAAAATGGTTCTAATTTTTGAGGTTTTGAATGATGTGCATGTGTTGCTAAATTTCCACAATACTCACATTCATTTTCTGCTCTCTGTAGTACTTCATTTCTCCAAGTTGAATATTCTTCTGGTGTATAATACTTTTCTGGATCATCTCTAATCCTGTCTTCACTTAAGATTTGATGAACTGGTTTATTAAAGATGCTACATGAATTTTTGCATTCATCAGAACAGTAGAGATAACAACCATCATGGTTATTTTCTAGAGCGTGTATTCTGTTTGCTAGTTGACTATTAAACTCTGTTATAAAGAAGCCACCTTGTTCTTTTGAATTTGGACAATTATGATTTTTACAATGAACTTTAAACTTTCCAGGCTCGTTGCAGTCCTCAATGTGTTCTATTGTAAAAGCAAAAGGATGTTTTTCTTTTAGTTCTTTTGTTGTTAATCTTTTTCCTTTATTCCATGGAGTTTGGCTAAGATGTGACTCGCTCATTTTTTGACGTATTTCTTTTGACCACTTCTTGTTAGTGTTCCATGGTTTTTGTCCTTTGTGTGAATCTCGCAATTTTTGGATGTGTTCTTCAGATAGAGGTTTTCCTAGTTTAGATTGACGCATTTTTTCTCTTGTTTCTTCTGAGTGATTTTTCCCTTTTGTCCAAGGAATCTGTCCTTTGTTTGCTTCGCTTAATTTTCTCCTAGTTTCTTCTGATGGACTTTTTCCCTTGGTCCAAGGAATCTGTCCTTTATTTGCTTTACTTATTTTCTTTCGCCTAGCTGGACATTGTTGCCACTTTTCACTACAACACCATTTACCATTTTTTAGTTGATGTTTGCCTTCATTCCCACATCCGAGATAACATAAATTCATAACAGTTCCTTCTTTTTTGTTATTTGTTCTATATAACAAAACTTTGTTCTAGGTCTTATCTCGATATAGCGTGAATACCATTGATACTTGCCAGTTGTGATCTCCCTCTGTGTCAGCTTTTAATCGAAATCTCATTCCATGACCTAATTGGTCACAATCAGCTGTCTGTAACCTCTCAAATCCGTTACCTAATAAAGGAATCCGGTTAGCAAATGTTACCAATGGAACTTCTATAGCAAATATGTTGTACCTACCATTCCCGGTTGGAGCCATTGTGATGTTTTCAAACTCTTTAGTTGACGAGTTCCAATCTGCATTCCAGAACGCTGTTGGGGGATTTCCAAGATCATCATCTGGCATATAAACTAATCCACCGAAGGTAGGATCACTTAGGTCAGAATCCAGGACAACAGTTCCTTGTCCTGGTACTTTACCAACTGTATAAACTGGAACCACCATATATCCACCATACAATTCATATATAGTTCCAGCTGTAGAATCAATATGCCACGTAGGAACACGAGGAACCACTGAGCACGTAAGTGTATCCATCAAAGCATCTTTCCAAATTATATAACCTTCATGAACCCATGTTTCATTTTCAATTATGTTCATATCAAAATATGTATACTGAGGATCTGGTCCTCCAATGTTATGAGTAATAGTACATGGAGTTCCTCCACCAAGATCAGTTATATCATAAGGATCATCACCAGCACCAGAAAAGTGAGTTTTAATTCCAAATGGTCTTGATGTTTCATGGACTCGCATTTTACCAGAACGATCTCTTGGTTCTGTTTCTGCATATCCAATAATTACAATCTGATCAGTATCAACAGAATGTGTATTGTTATTTGGACAGACAGTAGGCTCTGCTTCCATGTAATCGGTCTCTACCCAACCATTCTCAGTAGTACACCATATTCTATATTTATATAGTTCTGGCATTTTTCATCTCCTAAAACTTCATTAAAAAAGCGCTTATATACACAGACTTGCTAGACCCATTTCCGCCTGCTTTTGCTTGAATTTCTAACACAGCTTCTCCAGTTGGAATATTCTGAAGTGAGTTGTCTGCTTTAACTTCTTCATCTTCATTATCAAAATTTAACCATTCTGCGATAGTGTTGTTGTTAGTTCTATCATATAATCTAATAGAACCAGGATAATTATCTTTATTTACCCAAGCAATAATTTTGCAATATTGTGGTGTGCCAACAGAGGTCGATCCGGGAAAAATGAACTCTCTCATAACCGCCCAGGTTGTTTGACAGCCAGTATTTTTATGACCCGAATCATTACCAAAAGTGACGTGTATATCACCACTTCCGCCGCCTCCACTAGATGGGGTATCTATCCATGTAAGTGTTCCAGATTGAGATTCTAAAATTTTATTTCCTGATGTTGGTTTTGTAGGAACGTCAGTTAAGTCATCTAAATCATGGTTGTGAATATGTTCATGATTTATGAATGCTGTAGAATCAACCCATGTAGGAGTACCATCTTTAACTTCTAGTATATAGTCACCAGTTGTGGGTTTGGTTGGTATATCAGTGTGCTCGTCTATTGCATGATCTGGTAATGTATGAACATGGTCTGTTAAAGATGTTGTGTCAATCCATTCCAAAGTTCCATCTACCGTTCTAAGAACATAATCTCCTGTTCCGGGTTTTGCTGGAACATCTTGTAAATCATCAATATTATCTACTGGATCAACCCAAATTACTGCAGTTCCATCTACAGTAGAACGTAAAATTTTATTGGATTCTTTGGTTGCTACATCATTCAGTTCATCAATTTCATGTGGTGTTTCATAACAAGTTGAAGTGGTTAAGTGTCGAATTCCGTGTGATATACTAAGATCATCTGTTCCATCATTGATTACAATATCACCCGCGTTGACATAATCCTTTAGTTCTAAACTTCCTTCAATAATTGGAAACGGAACTTGGTTTGTGAGATTTGTTTCACTAGAAGCAGGGACTGTGATACCGTACATATCTTGTAATTCAATATCAGACCCAGTTGTGTTTTTCGCTATGATAATCATTATCCAGTATACCTCCACGACGCAATCAATTGCACACTTGGGTTCCTCACTGGACTACCAGTGCTTGAAACATAACATCTCAAGACTGTACCTGCTGCAATATTATAATCAGCATCATTATCAACATAAGTAGTTGTTCCCTGAAGACTGAAGTTGAATATTTCTGAACTATTGTCACGAATAGAAAAATATTTAGAAGTATCTCCGCTTGTAATTCTACAAAAAACTGATGTTATTTTTAAATCATTTGGAATATAAAAAAAGTCAACACTATACCAACCACCAACGGCAAGATATGATCCATCTACATTACTAGATCGATTAAAAGTATAATAATGTCTTGAGATGGATAACCATTCTCCTCTTGATGGATCATAGAAAAATGGCATACGGTCTTCTGGACTAATCCATACTGTTGATGTTGAATCAGGTGGAATATTATCTGTGTTAACATCCCTTGTCTGCGGTTCCCATAAACCCGTAGTTGCATTATATGTTAAACTGTATTTATCGCTTGGTGATATACCAGCAACATCCAAGTGATCTGATAAAGAATGAGGGATAAAGGTGGTGCCATCCCAAATGATGTCACCACCCTCTCCAGCACCTTTACATTTAATATGTTCAAGACCATCTGCAACATTTAAATCACTAACTCCATTATTGATTGTAAACGTAGAATCTCCAACGAATACTTTCAAATCATTTGATACACAAATTTCGCCGTAATCAAAGTAGTCGGATAGTGTTCTCTGACCCGACCCAGGAATCTCGGTTCCCATGTCTTCAATAAACACAGCAGTTTCTGTATTGTTTTTCGTGATTGTGATTTGAGCCATTTATATACAAACCTCGTGAGCCAATGAACCTGTTGAACAATCAGTTCCTGTTGGGTGACCATATTGGTAATGACAACTTCTACAACATGCTACGCCAAAATCTAGATCCAGAGAGAAAAATGGTTCAAGTTTTTGGGTTCTTATATGATGAGCATGTGTAGCTCTTTCATTACAATACTCACATATATGATTTTCTCTATTTAACACCGTATCTCTCCATGTATTGTATTCTTCCTGTGTATAATATATTTCTTTGTTTTGAAAATTTATTAGTTGTATTGCTGATCTGTTAAACAAAATACATTCTTGTTTACATTCTTCGGAGCAATAGAAGTAACAACCATCCATCCCTGATTCAATTGCTTTAATTCGATCGAAGAGTTGACGCCTATTTAATAGAAACCATCCACCTTTTTCTTTTGAATGTTCACACTTATGGTTTTTACATCTACCAAAAATATTTTTTGTTTTTGAATTTTCTTTCAATTCTTCTATTTTAGAAAATAATGGATATTTTTTCTTTAATATTTTCAAAGAATAGATTTTTGTTTTTCTCATTTTTTCGATAGTTTCTTTTAGCGGTGTTTTATGTCTTAATGATTTACTGATTTTTCTTTTTGTTTCTTCTGAGCATGGTCGTCTTCCTAACTTTGATAATTTTTTTCTTGTTTCTTCTGAACATGGTGTTATAGGTCTAGACGACATAGTTTCTTTTAATTGTTTTGCTTTCTCTTCCCCATGTAAATCTATATAAGTTCTGCCTTTTAAAGATTTACTAACTCTTGATTTTTTCGCTGGACAACTATTTATGCTCCTACTGCAACATAAAATGGTTGCATTCTTTCCTATCAAAAATTTTGCTTTTTTACCACAACCAAAAGAACAAAGTTGGTTCGTATTAATTGGAATTTCTATAAAACTTTTTCTTCTTTTCTTCACTACTTCTGGACATTTACTCCAATTTGCTTCACAACACCACTTTGTTCTTCCTTTAACGGGAGGGAATTTAGCTTCCCTCCCACAGCCATATTCACATATATGCATGAAATTATCCTAACTACGCCCTGTATGCAATTTCTACAATAACCATTGGATCTTCAACTGCTGATGCATTGTCAGAATACATCTGTAAGAAGTCGCCCGCTGTAATATTCACATTCAATGTTGTGTCGTGAGCACCAACTGCTGCACTAATCGCTAGTGTGGCGATATTTGATGCACTGTCATTACTTCTTAATCTCATATTTGCAGTACCAGAAGCATCTAATTGACCACTCATAGCCACAACACAAGCATCTCTAGGAATTCTCAAACCTGAGTTGTTTGATGGTAAATTTCCGCCACCAAATGGGAGATATTGATTGCTTGTTTGTCCTTTTCTACCAAATACCAAGTACATTCTTTCAACACTTAGCCATTTACTTCTTGTGCTATCATAAACAAATAGAAGACCTCCCTTAACAGCTAACTGACCAGCAGCTAACCCAGTTGTCGGGAGAGAAGCCTTTTCTGTAATTTCAATTGGAGCATTTGTAGCAGCGCCAACATCAATCTTAACTGCTCCGGAGTCAGCGTTTATAGTTCTACCAGCACCTGCGCCACCTTGATCATATGCACCATCTAAGTCGTTTGGTTCACCATAATCAACGTCAGCGATTTTTACCCAGTTGAGTGTAGCAAGATCATATACGTACTGAGCTTGTTTTCCATCACCATCATCAAGTACTAATACTGCATCACCATCAGAGTTGTCTGGTTGAGCATCCCAACTAGATCCACTCCACTCATAGATATTCTGAGCAGTTGAATCCAGTACAATAGCTCTCTCGCCAGCAGATGGTGCACCTTGGTCATCCCAAGTAGCTCCGTTATATTTATACAAATGCCAATCGTCTGAATCAATATAGAAGTCGCCTGTAGAAGCGCCACCCGGAGCTGATGCAGATATTGTAGTAGCTCTAGCTAAAACAGGATCCAACCAAGTCACTGATCCAAATGCTGGTGCATTGGTAATGTTGTCCCAATGAACAGATGATTGTCCAGATGTTTGTAATGATGTCTGTGTATAGAAGTCTTCAGCAGTTTCTTTTGCGTTGTATAGAGTTAAATACAAAACACCATTTGCTGAACTTAAATCACTCGACCCATCGTTAACGACAAGGTTCCCACTATTCACCTCATCTCTAAGATCATCCGAGCTCGCAATTTCCTCATATTCGAATTGGTCAGAGAATGTAATTTGTGAAGTTGCAGGAACAGTAATACCAAGGTCTTCAATGGTGATTGGTGAACCACCATTATTTTTAACTATCAATGTCCACATTGCCATGATATGTTCCTCCGTATGATTATTTACAACGGTCCTTTAGAGTTTGTTCTTTAAATTATCTCGTACCATACCCATTTTTGAAAAGTAGATAAAATCTATGTTTAGTTGGAAGATTATCTCCATGCGATCTCCAGTAATATCATGGGATAATCTACAGTACCAGAAGTAACCGTTAGTTGGCATTGTAACCAATCACCCTGGTTTAAATCCAAGTCCAGATTATCAATGATTTTACTGGTTTCACTGGACAGTGAAATTGATGTGAGGGATACAGCTACACCATTTCTAAAAATGTCGAAGGTGCATCCAGCAGCACTGTTTTGTGTCTGGACTGTAATAGCAGTTATAGAAGCATTTCTAGGAATCTTATAACCACTAACATTTGTGATTAAATTTGAGGTTGCTGCTAACCACCTAGTACCAGTAATATTTCTATGTCGAATACCAAATGAGAACTCCTCTCTCGACACACTTATATACTTCGACCTACTGTTGTCATAGAATAAAAGGATTCCATTTGAATCTTGTTGGAATTGTTGGGTACTCTGACTCGGTGTTACAACATCTCTTAACATTATAAATCCTTTTCTTAGGGACCATTACTTTGAAATTTTTCCCAATCTTCAATATGCTCTTTCAGTAGGTGTTCGGTTCTAGTAGTTTCTGAGTGAATCATATCCTTTACAGAATTTCTTACTAATAGATATGCTCCAGTTAGTAATGAGAAAGCCACAATGACTGTAATGATCATTGTTCTAACTGATTTAACAATTGAATTGGTTTTTGTTTTAATGTCTCCAAGGAGTTGCATAGCATCATTATGATCTCTAGCCGCTGTTCGATTCTCTGCGTTATAAGCTTCGACAAGAGAAGTAATGGCGATTGTCAATTCTTTAAGTTCATTAGCTGTAAGAGCGGAAGACTCCCGAATTTTTTCTACAAGGTCCATTACGAACTGTTCAGAAATTGTCGGTGGAGTAGTCATTTTAATTAAAACCTTCTGCGCGTCTTTGTGATCGCAGTTGTAGAAGAGATTCATTGAGCTTTAATTTTTCTTTCTTTAAGTCAATGTGATTCTCTCTTTCGATTACTACCCATTCATCTATCTTCTCTTTAAAGAATTGTTGTAGTCTCATTTCTGTTGTAACATCGGTGCTAATTTCCATTACACCGGACATCCCATTGGCTTCTACTTTGACTGTCTTAGAATGAAAGATTTGAGATCCATCGTTTTCTTTTAGAATATCTGCAGGTTCTCCTGTTTTAAAAGTTTCTAAAACAGGACATCCTTCACATGGTTTGTCTCCATGTGTAAAAAGTTCATAACATGTTCTACCTTTAAGTTCTTCAATTGGTTTGTTAATTAATTTTGCTGCGGCTTGATTCGCCCACTCAATATGAAGATCTGGTCCTCTAAAGAATAGAACAACCTCTTCCATATTATCAAGTAGAGCCGTCTTCAACTGGAGACTAACATTTTTCTGACTCTCTGCCTCTTTCATATCAGTTATATCTTGACTAAAACCAACCGCTCGAACACACTTACCATTTTCAAAATAAAGTTCTGCCTTTTCTTTGACCCATTTTATTCTACCATCGTCCATGAGAACTCTATGTTCTAATTCATAAGGTACACCTTCAGTAGAAATTGATTTTTGCCATTCATTATTAACAAAGTCTCTATCATCCGGATGAACTTTAGATAAAAAGGTCTCATATGTAAGATCTTCATCTTCAGGCACCCCAAATACTCTATGATTTTCTTCTGTCCACAATAATATATTTCTTTCTAAATCTATTTCCCAGGTTCCAATTTTTCCAATTTCTTGAGCTTTTTTTAAGAAATATCTTTCTCTATCTAAAGCTTCTTGTATTTGTCTCCTCTCAGTAACGTCTGTAAAAATAGCTACCAACTCATCACCGTTTAATTTATAAATTGAATTTTCTGGCCAGAAGTCTTTAATTCGGTCATCTTTATATAAACAAGATGGATGAAATACAGGTTCTCCTGTTTTCCATACTTTCCTGAATGAGTCTAATAAATCAAAATCTTCAGTTTCACACCCTGGAAAAACCTCAAGAAGGTTTTTTCCAATTAGATCTTCTTTTGGTGTTTGTGTGATTTTTTCACCTGCCGCATTCATATCTAAGAATATAAAAGATTCACCATTATCATATGATGTATAGACAGCAACTCCAGAAGTCATATGATCATACATAGCTTTGTATCTTTTTTCACTTTCCTTCAAAGCTTTCTCGGCTTCTTTTTTATCCGTTATATCTCTCCAACTTGATCTACTGCAGCATACATTTCCTTCATGGTCTCTGATCACAGATACGTTTAGAGCTACGTCTATTTTAGATCCATCTTTCCTTTTGAGCTGTAACTCTCGATTTGAAATTTCTTCTCCGTTTTTAAAGTCATTAAATGTTCGTTTTACATCATCCATTACATTCTCATGATACATCTCAAAAATATGTTTTCCTAGAACTTCCTTTTTTGTATATCCCATGTTTTTTAGAAAGGTTTTATTACATTCCCTAATTAAGCCGTCTTCCGCACTAACTGATACAAACATATCTGGAGCATTATGATACAAATCTCGGTACTTCAATTCTGATTGTTTTAATTCATCTTGTGTTTTCTTGTTCTGCGTCAGGTCTATTCCCATACCAATTAAGTAAAGTTCACCTTCTATTATTTTTCTATGACCTGTAAAATAATAGGGTGTTTTTATTCCATCTTTTGAAATGAAAGTTGCTTCAACAACAGAATGACCTTTAGTAAATACATCTTTCATTGCGTCTTTTATCTTATCTTTGTCTTCTCCCTCAAAGAAGTCTGGGCCATACATATTTTTTATTTCATCATTTGTATAACCAGATACTAATCGAAATTCATCATTCCATTTTATGAATTTAGTTTTGCTAAATACATAAAACAATCCAGGTAAACTATTAATATATTCTTCCGAAAGAAGTTTTGCACTTAGTATAGCGCATTCAGCAGCTTTCAATTCACAAGCTAGAGTTTGTCTCTTGATTACTTCTTGTACTAAACCTTTAACATGGTTTGTAGATAACGGCTTCTGTAGACAGTCTACTATATATTTATTTCTAACAGCGTATGACATGATCTCTTGGGTAGCATGTCCTGTTATGATAATAAATTCTATGGTTGGATGTTTTTCGTGGATACGAGAGATGAGGTTTTGTCCATTCATATCAGGTAAATGTAAATCAACCAAAGCAAGATCAAATATATGTTTGGAACAAAGGGTGAGAGCGGACTGTGCGTTGTGGGCGATTTCTATTTGATAGTTGGTTCCACTTAAGATTTTTACTAGAACTGAACATACTTGTTTATCGTCGTCCACAATAAGAATCTTAGGTTCGAAGTCCGGCATTGTTCTCCCTCCTAGATTAGCCATATAACTTTCTCAAATAATCTATATCGACTTTCTCGTAGTTATGTTTTTTATCTTTTAATTTTAGGATCTTATCATTTGCGCCGAGTCTATAGTCGACATGAATCCACCCACCAGGAGGGTATTCTAGAATCAATGTTCTAAATTTTAAATTATTGTACATCCATTCTAACATTTCAAATAAGGTTACTTTATCCTCATTCCATGGTTCTATATCGGATGCTTCTCCTCTACAATGATTACTTGTCGTACTTCCTCCTATTGCTACATTTAGTTCTGGTGATCTATAACCACTATTGATCCTGATTGGACCAAACTTTTCTCGAACAGGTTGTAAAACATTTTTTGCTAATGCCTCTATGCGTTCCCATTCTTTGTCACCAGGAATATTTTTAATTCCCTTGCGAGTTGCAGTGTTAGACTGTACAAATTCTTTATACGTAAAATTTGGAGCACCTTTTACTTTGTCGTTCAATCTTCTTCCCATAACTTCTCCTAATCACGGTAAATACTTCCGTCAATTCCGATATCTTCCCATAAAGAAGCTAGTTTATTTCCAGGGAGAGATTTCTCTTGTGTCTCTTGTACATAGCTTCTTAAATTGAATTCCATTGTTTTTAGTTTTTCAACAAACTGGTAGATGTTGTCACATAGTCGAACTTCGGTCATTTCCGGATCCGGTTTATTCTCTAAAACCTCCATCAAACGAAGAAGCGTCTCCATTGCATCAGACTCATTTAACTCATTTAGAAATCGTTGAGCTATCTTACCCGGATCAGTCATGTCTTTTTACTCTCCCTATCTTACGATGAAAGTGGTAATCCTAAATAGGCTTCCAGTTCGTTAATAAATCCTCTTAACCTAGCCTCAGTTAAGAATGGTGAAGTTCTAGTCACTTGTTCTGCTTCATATATTGCATCGTGTAGGGAACCTGTTTCAATAGCTTGCCAGGTTTCATACAATGCTTTTCTAACTGTGTTAGTCTGACCAGAGGCTGTGATTCCCATCAATAAATTTTCCATAGTAAACTCTTTTACTTTTTGTGCCCCAAACGATTTAGATGCAGCTAGTATATCTTCAACATGTTTATCAAGATTTACTGCGTCTGCAGCTCTTTCTTCTGAAGTTGTACTTACAGGTTCAAAAGACCACGCAGATGGCAAACCTGTTAATCCTTGATATTGAATTGTTAATAAAGAAGTTGATGGGGTGTAATCTATTGTAAACTGAACTACGCCAGTGCTATAATTTACTGTATTCGTTTCTCCGTTATCTAGATAAGTTCCCATATCTTGGAGATCGCCATTTTCATCTGCGTAAGCAATTAGTGTGGTGTCATCATATATAAGGAGGGTAGCATCATTTTCATCTGACACAGTTCCCGTTGGTGTGAGTATGCCAATATCGTCTGTGAATGTATAAGTAAATGTTCCGCCAGTTAGATTGACTGTATCTGTTCCGACTCCTAGTGTCCATGCGTCAGTCGCTTCACCAGATGCCAACGTTACTGAATCTATTGTGGCGATTGACTCAATAGCATCTGCTAGTTGCTGATTAGTTGTTACTCCGTCAACCATATCAACTGTAATTGTTGAACCAGCTAGATTTGCATCAGCATAGTGTTGGACAGTTTGGTTTGGAAATGTTTCTGCGACTGTGGCATTTGTTGTTCCTGTTGATAAACCAAATTCAGTTACATCAGCTGTTGTTTCTGCTATTGTTATTTCATCCGGAGTCCCTAAAGTCTTTTGAGATGTGATTGTAAAGTGAACTTGTTCAACACCTGTTATACTAACATCAAATAAGATTTGATTTGGGGAGGCGCTAACCATAGCAGACATAATTTTTGGTTTAATGTCAAATAAGGAAGATTCAGTTCCATCCAATACAACAGTTGCTGTATTAACTCCATCAGAGATTGTAAATGAACCAGTTGTAATAGATAATCCAGATTCATTTACATCTGCCCCAACTACTCTAGCCGATTCGAGGAAATCAGGAACAGGAATACTTTCCTCAAGAGATGCGAGAGAGACACCATTCAAGTTGATTGTATAATTATAGTCTCCTTGTATTGCAGTAATGTCGAGGATACTATCCATTGTACCTGAAGCGATTCCACAAGAAGCAACTTCAGTCTCTTCATTTGAATGTTCAAATTCTAACCCAACTTTTCCTTCTTTATATAGTGCTGCTCCATTTGAATCAGTGTACGTTGAGATTGGTGTATCTACAGCATCATCAAAAATAGTTTCAACAAATGTTGTTGTAGAATCAAATACAAATTCATCTACATTACCTACATCAATATCTGATTGTGTATATCCTTGTTGAATCGTTTGGGTTGCTTTCTCTTCATCTAGTATAAATGTTGTAGTGATTTTGGGAAGTTCTGGATTTGGAATTTGTGTGGTAGTGGTAACATCACCCCCAAGGTATCTTGTTTCTTGGACGGTATAACTTGGTTGTGTTCCATAGGTGTCTCCAGCAGTCAAACCAAATTGAGAGAGGTCAGCAGAGATTGTGGAGATACTAATTTGGTCACCTGTTCCAGGGAGTCCAGTAGAAGTAATCACTAAATAGCTCTCGACAGATCCATCAGGATACTCTTTCTTAAATGCTTCAACTTTCATATTTAGAGTTGCAGTACTATCTTCATTGAACGCTTCATGTATATCTTCCATTACGTCTTCGATTGTTGTCTCTGAGCCATTAAGGGTTACCGTTGCTACAGCTGTTCCATCGGAAATCTGGAATAATCCCCCTGTAATGGTGAGAGGGGAAGAATCATCCTTTATACTGCCAGTAACGACAGCATTGTATTCATGATCTCCTTCTACCGACGTTGGAGTTTCCCAGCTACCTTCTTCTTCGTAACCGGTCACATTAAACCGCTTAACGGCGTTATCAGCTACATTATTTTTGTCGTTATAAAATGCAGCTTGTTCTGTAATGTATTTGTAAAGCGCCATTACTGTTCCTCCGTTGTTTACTTTTTATGAAAATGTTTGTACTGCGAAGCCTGAGAATGCTGTTTCACCATTTGTATATTTTGCCACTAGGTCTGAAGTACCACCAGCGCTGTAGTAACCGCCAGTTGTGAGACACCCACCCAAAACTCCATATGAACCAGAACCTAAATTCGCGCCATAAACATAACTTGCAATTCGCATCCATGTGTCTCCAGCAGGATAGTATCTTTCAACTGTATCTCTGTATCCTCCGCCATATCGTCTTCCGCTAATAGATAATCCGTTATTTGTTCCGCCCTCATTGCACCCAGATTGCATATTTCTATCTTCAGAAACATTCGTTTTACTTGTCCATGTACTTGCTGAATGAGAGTAGATTTTATTTGAATATACTGCTGCGGAATCATCTGCTCCGGAAGAAACCATACCTGTATCAGATGAAATTGGAAAACTTGATGCTCCGTATCTTAATGTTGTGGAATCAGATACAGTCCATGAATTCGCAGAGTCTGTGTAGTAATAACAATACCTTGTTGCTCCGCCACTTCGATATCCATTAGCAGACATTCCAATATTTGTAGTTAACTGGAATGGCGCAATGTGCTCAACACCATTAGATTGAGCTGTTTTACTAAACCAAATATTTGCTGCATCTGAAAACTTATCAGAGTTACCAATATGATATCCATTATAACCAGCAGCAACCAAGAAAGTATCATTTGTTAATTCAAATCCTTTTGTATGTCTTCTTGCTCCAAGATCTGTTCTTGAAATCCATGAATTAGTTGAATCTGAATGTCGTTGTGTTTTTGGAGAATATGCTCCATTGTCGCCTCCAGCAGCGACACCAAGATCATTTGTTAATGCACATGCCCCATGATAACATGTATCATCAATCATGTTTGTTCTGGCTGTCCATACATTCGCATGATAATCTCTTGGTAGATTAAATTTCAATCTTAGTTTATATCTTGGTACAAATGCTTCCGCTGTTGCTACGTCATCATAACGTTCTACAATTCCAGTCCTTAGTGCGCCGACATTTGTACCGCTAGCACTAATACCACTGTTTGAAGTTCCAAGTGAGAAGTGAGTTCCATCATATCTCAATTCTACAAATGGTGGTTTCATAGTCCATGAATTTTCTGAATCAGAATACTTTTCTGCATTTGTAGCATAACCACCACCTTGTTTGTAACCGCCGCAAGTAATACCACCGTCGGTGGTTAAGTTAAAACAATCAACAAGACGTGCGTTGTATCCAATACCTGTTCTGATTGACCATGAGTTTCCAGTATCTGTATATTTCTCAACTTTAGCTGACGTATTTGTATTGTCATCCCAACCCATACAAATCAAACCTGTAACCTCTGTTAGTTCCATTCCGCCAACATGAGTAGTTGGTTGAGTTAATGTTCCTCTTGATGTCCAAGAATTTCCGCTGTGAGAATATCTTTGTACAGTATCTAATCTGGTACTGTTCGTACCTCCTGCAACAATACCTAAGTTTGTTGTTAGAGTAAACGCCCCAGCACCACCTCTTTCTTGAGTTAGTGATGTTCTTGAAGCCCAAGAATTTGCTGAATCAGTAAATGCTTCAACAAGATTTATATATTGTGTAGCGTTCTCTCCGCCAGCCACGACACCAATATCTGTGGTTAAACCAAATCCAACACGAACATTTGCTATTTCATTTATATCTGTTCTTGCAGTCCATGTATTATCTACATCTGAAAATCTTTCAGATGTTGCTAACATTGATCCATTCGTACCACCAGCAAAGATTCCTTCATTTTGGTCTAACTCAAAACCTGCACCAGAAGTTCTTGGGCGTCCAACGTTTGTTCTCATTGTCCAAGCAGAACCATAAACGATTGGTGTTTCAACATCATCTGTATACATATTTGAAGAACTTCGAACTAATCCATTATGACCACCTGCGATCATTCCTGTAGTAATATTGAAACTAAATCCCTCTATATTAAATACTATTCCACGAAGATCATTAATAGAACCTCGCTGACTCCAAGCATTTGTAGTTTCATTGAATTTATAAGTATACGCATACTGTTGCCATGCTGGAGTTGGATCGTAGTATCTTCCACCACATGAAATACCTGTAGTTGAAGAGAGACCAAATGCTCCATGATTTATTACTGGACGAATAAGATCGCCCTTCAACGTCCAAGTGTTACCCGTATCGTCGAATTTATTAACTTCTGATTCTCCGTAAGGCGCACTGGTCGTCATTTGACCACCAGTAATAATACCTGTGGTTGAAGTGAGCTCTATACCAGCATGTCTGCATATACCATTATGATGTGCGGTTCTTGTAGTCCAATTGTTACCACTCCAAGAATAGCGTCTTACATTATCCAATAGCTGAGCAGTAGTAGCACTATTATTGCCGCCTACTCCTATTCCCTTATCAGTATCAAGACCAAATCCAGTAGCTTCAAAATGAGCAATAACATCTGCAGTTTTTGAAGTCCAGTTATTTCCACTATCTGAGTAAGCTTCGTTAACTGTTAGAAAATTAGTTCCATTATTACCACCGACCAGAAGACCATCATTTGAAGTTAATCCAAAAGAAATTGGGTATTCTCGTACATTTGTGATAGCTGTTCTTGATGTCCAAGTATTGGCTGTAAGTGAGTGTCTTGAAGTAGTTGTTGGCAGACCTCCTGATCTATTGCCAGCAGCAGCAATTGCTAAATCATCATCAAGACCAAAAGCTCCATGAGAGTGTCTATCTTGAACGTCGTCTGCTCGGCTTGTCCAATATCCACCACCAGTAATGGTTAGTTCTTCTGCATCTTGATATCTTTCAGCGCCAGATGGATAACCCGGTGATGTTCCATTATATCCACCAGAGATAAGACCCATATGTGACCCAAATTCAGCGCTGCCGTGTCCAGCTCTCTGATTGATAGAAGGTAGGGTTTTCCACACATTGGAAGAATCTGTATGAGATTGAACTGTATTTGAATAGCTTGAAAAAGGTGCAGATCTTGATCCACCTGCTTTAATACAAACATCTGTACCAAGGCTAAAACCGTGAGCTCTCTCTGATGGATCAACAGAGCTTACACCAAAATACCAAATATCCGCTGACTCTGAATATTTTTCTGTCACACTAGATTTATAGTTAGGATCAGTACCTGCGTACAAAATTGCTCTGTCTGAAGTTAAACCAACACCTGCTGCTTCGTGTTTAAAAATAGTAGCTTGTGTTTTACTAGTCCAACTATTAGCAGCGTTCGAGTATCTATCTACCCATCCATTTCCTGATCCATTATAACCACAAGCGCAAATACCCATATCGGAATCTAGTTCTAAACCACAACAACCATTCCTTCCGATTGTAAGTCCGGTTCTTGTAGACCATGTATTTTTAGAATCGTCATATCTCTCAACTGTAGTTGCTCTTGAGTTATTTTGTCCACCACAGGTTATGCCTATATTTTCAGTAAGTTTGAATCCGCCAAATGAACTTCTTGGATCGGTAAGGACGGCTCTAGATACCCATACATCTGCGCTGTTTGAATATCTACCAACATCGTCTGTTACACCACCGTTCTGACCGCCTGCAATAATTGCGCGGTCAGTGGTTAAACCAAATCCTGTCTGACCATTTGCGTCTGCAAAGTTTGTTGTTCTTTGTGTCCATACACCTTGTGGCGCAGGAATCGCAGATACAGTCTCGCTCACATATTTTCTTGTAGAGCCTGTGGCTTGTGAACCACCGCCATTTTGACCACCAAATAATAATCCATTTGAACTGTTTATTGAGGCTCCACCTGGTTGGTTTTGAGTTTCGTTATTGCTATAGTTTGGCTTAAATGACCATACCCCAATCGAAACATTATACTCTCTACTATGTAACTCATTGAAGTTTGCAGAAGCACCAGTATACCCACCCTGCGCAATTCCTGATACAGAGGATGTATTAAAACCATCACCCATGTAACCTCCTGAACCAGGAAGATCAGTTGTGTAAGTCCATGTATTATCTGAAGCAGAGTATTTCTCAACTCCTGTCCAAGTATAATCAGAACCGGTCCCGTTATATCCACCACATATTACACCAAGGTCAGTATCTAAGTTAAATGCTATACCATTATTATGAGTTCGACCCATGCTAGTTTTATTTGTCCAGTTATTTCCACTGTAACTATATTGTTCGGTATTTACTAAATAACTAGCGTTGTAACCTGAGCATTTTAGTCCAAGATTTGAAGTTTGCTCAATCGCTTCAGCCTCTGATGCAACATTTGCTCCAGTTTTAGTGGTCCATGTGTTGTCAGAATCTGTAAATGCTGAGGAAGTGAGTACATAATTTCCGCCGCCATTTGTACCTGAAGACATTAATCCAATATTGGAGGTTAACCCGAAGGCGGCTGGTTTCTGTGATCCAGCAGATATGTCTGCTCTTTCAATCCATACATTTTCTGTATCTTGATATCTGTGTGTAGAAGTGATGATCAACCCGCCTCCTGCATCACTTCTACCAGAACATGAGACCGCCCAATCTGTTCCAAGAGAAAAAGCGCCGTGACCGTATGGTCTTATAGGCATTCCGGCACGAAGCGACCAATACTCTTTACTTGTAGAATACTCTTCGTCAAGATTAATAATTGTATTCAATTCTTGGTCACGAACTGGGAATGTATGATCTTCGTTGTCGTCGTCGTCAAAAGTAAGATCAAATGTTGGGAATGAGATTGATTGTACTTCTGAGTCTGTATAACGAACAACATAATCAATGTATGTACCGTTATGACCTCCAGCAACTATTCCTTGATCTGTTCCTGAGAGGTCAAAAGCATCCGCGTTCTTTTGTGTTATTATAAGATCTGTACCGACACTCCAGCTATTTTGTACATCTGTATATCTTTCAGTTTTATATTTGTAGTATGTGTTATCAAAACCTCCAGATACGACACCGTCGTGAGATTCGGTTGAAAACCCTCCAAAGTTTCCTTTTTGTTCACTTACAGGTGATCTATATACCCAAGAATTTTCTGAGTCAGAATATCTTTCCACTGTATCCAACCATGAAGATGGACCATAACCGGTAACAGCTATACCGAGGTCTTCACTTAAAGTTATTCCCTCAGGATAATATCGTGTTGTGTTCATATTCGTTCTAGAAGTCCAACTATTTCCAGATTCAGAAAATCTTTCTGTTATATTGATGCCCCCACCTGATGCATTGTATCCACCCATCAATATGCCCAAGTTAGAAGTGAGTTTGAAAGAACCAGCATCATTTTTAGAATCAGACACGCTTGTTCTATTTGTCCAAGTATTAACTGAGTTATTATATCGTTCTATATTATTTCTTCTTGAAGAACCATTATGACCACACGCAGAAATTCCAGAATCAGTTGTTTGTTCAAACCCAGTATTATTTCCCAACGGAGTGTTCAATCCTGTTCTAGCATCCCAGTAGTTCTGAGATTCTGAGAATCTTTCTGTTGTAGTATTTACTGGACCGCTCCATCCACCGGCATAAATACCTCCATCAGATGTTAATGAAAAAGCAGCCGCATGATTTCTTGGCGGATTGATTGGATTTCTTAGAGTCCAATAACCAGCCATCTCTACTGCGTCTCTTTGATTATACAAAGCGGATACAACGAGAGATTTAATTTGAGTTGTTGTGTCGGTTACATCGCCTGTGAGGATAACTCTTTGATATGTATCAGGATCGTAAGGAACGGCTGGAGTTTGGTGTTTATATGATTCAGTAGATAAACCACCATCAAATGATAGACTGACAGGAGTATCTTTGAATAACATTGTATTATAGAAATCAATTCTATTATGACTTGTAAGAACTTTTGTAGAACTTGCATTCCATGCACCACCGTTATATAATCTACCTGGCGCGTTAGTTCTGTATGTCCATTCATTAGCAGAGATACTGAATCTTTCTATTGAGGATAAATAAGTAGTAATACTCTGATCATAACCACCAAGTGCAAAACCAGTATCGGAAGATTGGTCTGCTCCTTGACCTTCTGTTCTTGTATTATGTAATGTTGATTTTGCTGTCCATGCGTTTTGAGCATTGGAATATAATTCGTTAAAATCTGTGAAAGAACCAGAACCATTATTACCACCAAACAATGAACCCATATCAGAAGAAAATGAAGAACATGCACCAGCTTCACGTCTGTTTGCACATGATGTTCTATTTGACCAGGTATTCGCAGAATCACTATATCTCTCACACTCATTTCTTACACCACCGTTAATATTATAACCGCCAGCAGAAATACATAAATCATTCGTTAATTCAAAACCATTATTGTAACCTCTACCGACATTTAAGTTACTTCTACTTGACCATGTGTTATCGGTATTATTGAAACGTTCAGAAGTATGGAGACCACTACCTGCGGCGCCTCCACCATTTGAACCGCCAAATATAATTCCTCGGTATGTGTCTAATTGATTCCCGCCACAAGCATTTCTTACATAAGCTAAGGATGTTCTTGCTAACCATGTATCAACACTATCTTGATAACGATCACAAACACCAACACGACCTGATCCTGAATTGTATCCGCCAGCTTGAAGACCGAAATCACTTCCAAGACCAAAAGCACCGATCCAATAAATAACATGATTTGGGTAACCACGTACAGTCCAGAAGTTCCCACCATCAATTTTGTCAAGCATCGAGACTTGTTCAACACCACCAATACCAGGAGAGTAATTGTCACCGGCGTTAGCCAGGATATCAGCATACATACCCTCTTGGTCGATAGAGAAATCATCTCTTCTGTCGGAGTCTCTCCACGCCAACATAGAATTCACTGTGGCATTTAGGCGAGCTTGAGTTAGCGGACCGTATAAGTCCGTACCATCTTTTTGAAGATAGCCATAGAGATTGACATCATGTGCTTTAGCCATGTTTAATTACTCCTTGAGATATTTTGCTAGTAAAGTCTCGTCTTGTTTGTGACCTTGCATATCGTCGTAATACTCAACATTTCCAATGCGTTGGTCAAACATTTTATTTGGGGTATCGTAGTAATACACTTTATCTAACTGTCCACTATTTTTAATATGTTCACCTACTGAGCACTCAAGATGCTTACCCGGAGTACCTTGTTGCATGGCTTCGACTGTTCGAAATTCGGGAATGTATTTTAATCCCCAATCTACATTAACAAGAAAACATAAAGTCCCGACGCCTGGATTCCCATGTCGGAACGTAACCATTTTATAACCTTCGTCTGTATGTTTTATCCAATCTAATATCTTAAAGATATTGTCAGGTAAAACATCCATAGCGAATTTAAACATCCACTCAATATTGTAGTACTTACAAAGAATTAAACCCTGACGCATGAGCATGGATTCAGCGGCTCCGTATGAGAATTGTTTGTCAGGGTCGTGGACATTATTTCGATCGTATAAAACCATGTCCACATATTTTGTAACATTTTTATGTAACGGTGAATGTGTTACAAGAATCTTTAAAAACCAGTCAGGTAATGATTTAATTTTTTGTAAATGTTTAAAGAGTGTTACATCTCTATTTGGATGTAAAAAACACCCTGTCATTACACCAACTGTTTTCTCAGTTTCATCTCCATAGAATTTAGTCGACATCCTCTTCTACTTTCTTTCCCAACCAAGCTCGATTCTGTAGTTCATCAATTTCTTGTTGGACAACTTTCTTATAAGGAGGTTCTACCATACCATTCTCTAATAATTCTATTCGTAACTCGACCTGCCAACCAATTTCTTGATCATTCAGTTCGGGCCACTTCTGTCTCTGAATCATGTTCACTATTGGGTCCTCCATTTTCATAATCCTCTATTTGTTTAATTATGTCAAGGTCTTGTGATATTCTGGCTAACTTCTTTTCCATATTATGGAACTCATCAGTATATCCCCTTCCTGCATAATGTATCATATATGCTTCAAATCTCTCAGATGGATTAATAAAGTCCATACAATTAAATCGTCTTGGAATATGATGGACCCAGAATCCCATCTTTTTGATATTATAATTAAGTTGAGTTTGTTCGTGCAAATGAACTACTTGTCCATGATTAATATCAAAGATTGGTTTATGTCTTTTAGATACAACTAGAACTCCAGTATTACAATAATCTTTATTCCAACCAAGTTGACTTAACTCTTGTTGCATCCCTGCGATAGCCGCTCGTTGATCTACTTCCTCGGACCAAAACATATAGTTGCTTTCAATGAAAGCTCCTATGTCTCTTTCTGGTACTAGGTCAAACAAGTCAGGACAAAAATCTCTAACAATTATGTCAGTATCTAGAAATAAAATTCTATCGTAATGATCTAAAAAATTTCCAATTTGAAACTTTTCATAACCAGGGTCGAAATTAAAAATTGGGTTATTGATCAATAGAAAGTCTGCATGTACTTTTGCAGCATATTTTCTTATTGTAGGATGTGTTAATTGAGCCATTTGATTCCACTCTTCACCAATACACAACGTCACAACTGCTCTACTCATTTGACCTCCAATTCAAAAATTCTTTCATAACTTTCTTTGGTGTTAATGTTTCACTACATGAGTATTTGTTAATTACTTTATTACAGTACCACCAACAAATATATTTCTGAAGGAGGTGGCCGTGATCCTTTTCGTTATCAAAGTCTTTACCTTCTTCTTTCTTCCATCTCTCAAGGAACATTCGCCCCTGTTGATTAATTGCTGTTTCTTCTATATGCTGTCTGAAGCATTGGTCCTTCAACTGGCAGTCATGATTAATAAACAGCATTTTATCAGGTCCGCCTCCCAACTCTCCATTTCGAAAGGGAGCAATTATCTCTGGAGGAAATTGACCAACAGAGATGTAAACAATTGGGATAGTTTGGTTGACACTAGCGAGGTGGAGCATTCCTGAATTCAAAGTAAACATCACATCAACAACGTCTAGAATGTGTGGGACCTGTCTGATCTTATATTTACCACACATATTAAGATCTACATTCTTCGGGTCTAAGTCGTTATTACCACCGAATGCGACGACATAATAACCTTCTGATTTTAACAGTGTTGTTAATTTCTCCCAGTACTTTACATCCCACATTCTGCTATACATTGTGTATGCAGGAGCAATTCCTGCTATTGGTTTTCCTCTTGCTAAATTAGTAATCGTTGCTTGATGGTCAGCAATCTCTGGAATATCGTAATCGAAAACATCCAATTCATATTCAAGAGGAATATCGTCTGTATATTCCGTATTACAAATATATTCAACACTTGAAGCAACTATGTGTTTTTGATGATGTTCGTAAAAACTCCAAAATGCTTTAATCCCCATATCTTCTTTCATAATATTGAGGGCTTGATCCCCTCGGATATAACCTTCGGGGATCGCCACATCAATATATCTACAACTTTTCCATAAGTCAAAGATAAGGGGTTCTGTATATAATACAATCTTCCTATCTGGGTACATTGTTTTGAGATGTCTAAAAGCAGGAAGATTGGTTAGTTTATCACCAAGTCCGGCAGGACCTAGCCAAACAAATACTTTCTTCTCATCATATGGTGTAAGAGTCTTAACCCAATTTGTATATTTCTCTTTTAACTTCACAGAACCCACCTTTCGTCAATTCGAATTATTGTTGTACAATCCCAAGAGACTGACAATATAGATAGTCGCACATTCCTATAATTTTTTGTCTGAAAGTGCATTTAGGACCATCTCGAAATGGACAACCATTTGGAGCAGGGAGTGTTTCCCCGTCTACATCAATTGACCAAGACGATGGCATTTCATTTGGCGGAGTAGATGCCATTTGTTCCACAACTTGACCTTGTGGCTCTTCAGGCAGAGCTCTTGGATCTGTAGCATGAGCTTGTGGTCCTAAGTATCCAAGTCTTGCTGCTTGCTGTCCGACCTCATTTTTAATAGCATTAACTCTTCCAACGTCTAATCTATTTTGGAATGGAAGACTGTCACCGCCTTCTTTGGAAAGATCAGCTTGTTGGTACATAAGTTGTTTGATTACTTTTCTGTCGTTAACCTGAGACCAGTAATCATGTTCAACGTCTGGTTTATTCCAATCAAGTACACTCATACCTCTCTTCTCAGTGATCTCTTCGTTTTCTTTAAATGCAGAATGGAAGTCATGGATGCTTCTGAGAAGATGTTTTGATCGATGCTGCATTCCTTCAACAGCTAGTTCCTTTTGCCGTAACTCTGCTCTTGCGATTTCCCAAGCACCCTCAGCCTCAAGTACTTCCCATGGTTCTGACTGGGTATTGTTCATAATTGACTCTTGTTTCATCATTTCAGCTTTACACTTTTTGATTTCACCAAGAGTTTTATGATAATCAAAGACAAGACCTTTAAGAGAGTCTACACGAACAGCCCCCTCAAATACAGCTTGTCTTGATTTACCAACTGTTCCTTCAGGAAACTCTGTTGGGTTAAGGACAAAATTTCGGTTCTGATAAGACGTCTGACCTCCCACTTCAATCTTTCTACCGAGGTCTTCTAGTTCTTTAACCATTCCCATGATATCTTCTTTTTTGAAGTCATCATTTAAAAGAACCAAATCTCTAGTCTCGTCAAAATCCTTTGTCTCATTTTCGTTTAAAATTTCTCCGTCGTCAACCACAATTTCTTCTGCTCTAATTTCTTCGGACATTTACTAAGTGCTCCTTTCTACTTTTAGGTTTTATATATGTTCTAAATACTTATACATATCTCTACGTTGAAATTGGCATGTCTAGATACGCTTCTATTTGATTTATAAATGCTCGTAGTCTAGCTTCTGTCAAGAATGGTGAAGTCCTAGTAACCTGTTCTGCTTCATAAATAGCATCATGAAGTGAACCTGTTTGGATCGCTTGCCATGTTTCTTGGAGAGCTTTTCTTACAGCATTTGTCTGTCCTGAAGCAGTGATGCCCATTAGGATATTTTCTTTTATGAATTCATTGATAAGATCTTCACCAAATTCTTTAGAATCACTAAGAACTAGAGAGATGTGTTTTTGTAAGTCAACTGCTTGCCTTGCTCTATCATCAGTAGCTGTATCAACTGGTTCATAAGTAAACTCTGTAACTTCTCCAGTTTTAGCTTGTCCGGTTACAGTAATATCTGGCATTGAATTTGGAGCATATGAAGAACTTAGGGACATATCAACAACACCTGTGGCGTACACAACTTCATTTGTTCTTCCACTGTCTAGATAAGCATCCATGTCTTGGAAGTCACCAGTTTCATCTGCATAAGCAATTAGAGTTTCTTCGTCGTATACCAGAACAGTTGCATCATTTTCGTCCCCAACTGCTCCACCTGGTTCTACGAATGGTAATGTATATTGACCATCGAAATCTCTATCACCGCCAGTTAATGTCACAGTGTCTGTACCAGAACCCAAACTCCAAGAAGTCCACTTGGTATCATCATCTACTAAAGATGTAGATTCAATTAACTCGTGATTTTGGATTGCGATAGCTATATGGTGGACAGTAGACTCACCATCTTCAATATTGATTGTCAGGGTTGTTCCGGCTAATACTGCTGTTTCATTATCCTTAAAACCAACACCACCATTTTCAATATTGATGGTGAGATTCCCTCTTGGTCCTTGCTTCGCTACAATGTTAATTAAGTTGTCTAGAGTTCCTGTAGCTTTATCTGAAGTAAGTACAAAGCTTTGTTCAGCTGTTCCATCAAATGCTGTATTTACACGACCTTGTTCATATAAATAAGCGCCGCTACCATCTTGAAATACTGCTATTGGTGTATCAACCGCATCATCAAATTCAGTATCTTGCCA
>Ga0180433_10000304_pt1 | contig 85913 bp, 115 predicted proteins | sample SS_ome_8_FD_132980 | JGI IMG/M metagenome (GOLD analysis project Ga0180433, IMG submission 132980) | Hypersaline lake sediment archaeal communities from the Salton Sea, California, USA - SS_1_D_1 metaG | ecosystem: Environmental > Aquatic > Non-marine Saline and Alkaline > Hypersaline >...
ACTTTAGTATAGATGATAGTGGCACTTCAGTTTTGTGGACACTACAAGGTGATGTTGTTAACTCTGTGTCTGCTCCTGGTGAATTTGTTTGGACCGGAGGCACTGAACCAATTACATTAGCTGGCACGGCAAATCAGAACATTAATTTTGATGGAACCGATACGCCGAACTTGGTAATTAATAAGCCTATTAGCGGTGATGTAGAATTAGATGAAGTAGATTTAACATTTGAGTCTTCCGAATTGGGTGGTTCATTAACCATGTCTATTTCTGGTGGAGATATCGACACTAAAGATTCTGCCACTATGAATTTTAGTGGTGGTGGTAGTGCTACTTTTTCAAACGCTAACCTTGACCTGGGCTTGTTAACTACATGGATATTCCGATGTGCAGGAACACTGGATTATTCTGGTGCAAGCTTTGTAGATACCGGTACAGCTACAATCAAACAAGAATGTCTCATTCCTGCTTATATCCAGGGTCACATTGGTTTGACATTGACAGAAAGTCTTTATACGTTGGGACACGACACGGCTTTTGCTCCAGAAACACTGTTTGTTGAGGGTCTTGGTACTGCGCAGAACGAAGCGTATTTGTTCATTAATGGTGGTTTTTCTACAACAGCAACTATGTCTATGTTTGTTGAAGTAGACAACATTGCTGATAATGATTCACGAACACTATATCTACACAACACACAGACTGGTGCTCCATCTACGTTGGGTAAAACTTTGTATATCGACGGAGATGCTAGTGTAACTGCATCTACGACATTATATGCACACTTAAATCCAACATTGTCCGAAACACTGTCTCTGGCTATTACTGGCGCTGGTGTTTTGCCAGGATATTTGTTTAGTAGTAAGGGCGCAACACTGTTTATTAATCGACCTAACGAATCTATTGGTAGACCTTTATTCTGCAAAGCAATTGATAATCCAGTTAATAGCACAGTTCCATTGTCAGTGTATAATGCAGCTTACTTTGCTAATAATGTGTATCAAACACCACAATTAGAAGGCGCATTTTTTCCACTACAAGATAATGCATCGAATAATACTGTTGTTGATACCGCCGGTGGAAATAATGGCACATTTGTTACAGATGGGTCTAACACCAACACAGAAGATATAAGCACGACAGGCCCAGGTGGTGTGGCTAATACGGCATTAGATTTTTCTGTCGATGGAGATGGATATGGTATAGATATTAATAATATTCCTAGCGTGATTGATAATTTGTCTCTATCTATGTGGGTTAAACGTCCAACTGTACCAGATGCAGGTTTTTATGTCCTGCTGGATTCTGTTACCACTGGTGGAAATGCTCAGTGGAGAATCAATAGTGGTGTTATAGAGTTTGTGGACGACAATCCTACAACTCACAATATTGGAGCCGCTCCTAACGATACCAATTGGCATCATTATATGTGGGTACATGAAGGTAATGACATGACATTTTACTTAGATGGTGTACAATATGGAAATGTAATTACCGGTATAGTAAATCCCAACCCGTTTTTTGGTGCTGGCGGAACCGGAGTGACACTTGGTAATCTTGGTAGTGGTTCATTTTTCTTCGCATTCAATGGCCCATTGTCAGATGTTCGTATATTTGATACTACTGGACAACCAACATCGTCAGACCAGATAACATGGTTAGCAAATGCAAATAATATTGGACTTCCACTACCAGACACATTTCCTCTGTCAATTCATGGACATAGCGCCCTGAATGCAACAATGACGATGTTCATAAATACTGGCTTGGGAAACACCGGAAGTTGTACGCTATATACAGCAGGTGCCTTCCTTGCTAACAACATTGATGACGGGGGACCACCTGGGGTATTCACGATGGTAATACCACAAACATTGGGTATCATAAATAATTCAATTCCACTTTACGTTTTCGGATGGGGGCCTTAATAATGGCTGCTGAAACTGCAATTCTTTATAATGAAAAACGAATCATTCCTGCGCCACAACTGTCTTTCAGTCGTAATCATAGGCGTTCAGGAGACCAGTCTGTAATAGGCACGGAACACACAGTAACTTTAACTGGTACGTTGGTAGGTTGCAAGGGCTGGGAAACATATGGAAAAGAACCTACCTTCTATACTGGTAGCGACTATCCTTCTGACGCCACAGGTGCAACATGTAGTAAGTTTACCAATTTAGTTGGTATGCAAGAAGCCATGCGTAAACTCTTTGATTTTGAAGAGACAGCAGATGGTGGTGATTACAACTGGTTTGAGGTTGTTGGTTGTGATGGTCTGATTAGAAAGTGGCGAGCGCGCACGCTTAGTGTAGACTTTTCTCAGGGTCAATGGACCGATGTGTGTGAATATACAATCACGCTCGGTTTGCAAACTGATGATATTGGCGATTATAATCTTAATATTGACAATACAGAAAATTGGAGCGTACAGTTTGATGAAGAGAATGGTGGTATCTATACTCTGACCCATACGCTATCATGTCAGTCTGAAGAGTTTGCTAATGCCGAAAATGACATATCGGAAGGTTGGAGACAGGCCAAAGCATGGATTGATGAGCGTACAATTGGAAATCCAACCGACCCCCCATCTCCACACAAGCCATCGTCTGAATATACTGGGTCAGCCCCAAGCACTATTAAGAATGAGTTGATTTTTCAAGCAACTGGCATGAACTTAACCACTGCCTATAATGCTTATGACTATACTATTCAGAAAACAATTGATGAGTATGCTGGTACATATTCCATTTCGGAAACATGGGTTTTGTCTAAAGACCCAGTATTCCGTCAATGGGTAATCGAGATGAATGAGCCGCGTGATACATATGCAAGCGTATCTGTACGTGGTGAATTCCGTTCGTTCTTAGATAGAACCACAACCACAGAAGTTGACCCAACGAATGGTGATGCGGCACTCACCGCATTCCAAACTTGGTCTGCTGTTGATGATGATGGTAATAGCACACCACATACTTTGGCTCAGACATTTTATACAGCCAATGGTCGATATGGTGGCGATGGTGGTAAAACCCTTGGTAATACTCCAACCAATAAGACTGTAAGCACTGGATATGAGAGCCGTGGTGATGGTAGCGATGCGTTTGGCAAACAAACGCGCGTGGTACAGTTTGCTTATGAGTTTTCAACTGCTAGCGCTGGTGCGGAAGTGGCATACAGCAATACTATGACTACTAGTTATGCACCACAATGCATGTCTACTGTCACGATACAGGGTAGTATTACTGGTCATCCACCTACCGTTAATGATACGGAAACAACCAGACTAGAAAAGGCAGCTACGGCATATGCTCTGATAGATACATCTACAATTGCCGATGCTTTATATGCGTCCCTTGGTGGAACTGGCCAATTGGCTATAAAATCTAGCACGTATGTGGAAAATGCCAGAGATGGCACCATTAACTTCACGGACGAATATACGGATTTGTATGGTGGTGACTATGCTTATGCAGAACTAACTGTTACTGAGAAGTATGAGCAAGGAAACTGTGAAGATACCGCATATGATGTTCAGGGTGAGATTACTGGCCTATGTGGTAATATGTCTGCTGTGGAAGCTTTGTTTGCTAGTACATACACATCTGATGCTGCAATCTTTTCTTCCTATGGATGTTTGGCATCTTCAAGTATATCTAGAAATGAACAAAAGTCTACATTAAGCTTTTCATATTCATACATAGATTGTGAAGGTGGTTATGAGCATGTGCAGGATATCACAACGTCAACCTCTGACGGAGATTGTTGTAGTGAGATATCCATTACAGGAACTATTACGCCGTACTGTGACCCATCTACTGGCGAATCTGGAGCTGTAGATACTGCTGAGGATGCATGGGCAATTATTGAAGCTGGACTTTTAGACCAAGCTAATTTATATTGTGATAATGACCCAGCGGTATTACGTACTACTAATGTTGCTCGTAATCTTACAAGTGGTGTGATACGATATACATATAAGTATCAATGCTGTACTATGGTTGTAACTGGCGCCCTGAAAGAATCTATTAATATCACAACTGAATTTCCGTCTCAAGTTTTGGCAATTATTCCAATTTTGGGAAGAACATGTGGTCCAATTATTCAGGACAAGGGCACCAAAACTTTGGAGAAAGCTTCAATCGCCATTGATTTGCTGTTTCCAGTAGATTGTGACGCATCATATGGTAAACCTTCTGGACTTGAAGACCAAATCCAGGGTATAATAAGTGATGCACAAATCTGTTCTACAGGAACGTGTCATACGGTATTGAATGACCGAGAAGCTAATGGCTGTGCTCAGCCATCGTGTTATATCGAAAGAGATACCGAATCGTGGAACCCACGTACCGGAAGATATACTAGAAATGTTACATACATACGTGAATGTTGTTAAGGGTAAAATATTATGGCTTTATGTTGTGGAAGTAATGGTATTCCATTTATACAAACTAGATTTTTAGGTGCCAGCATTGCAAGGTTTTCTACGCAAGTAGACTGGAATGGCTCTGGTGGCGGGCTGCAAGTTGAATTGGTCGAAGACCTATGCGCTGGAGATGCGTTCACTCCTCCACAAATAGGTTCTCCGGTATTCTTTCAATATGGAGGTCTTGTACAGGGCGGTATCCTCCAAAACTGGAAACAAAATGAATCAGCTAATGGACCAAAAAGTTATACGGTCAATGTAGTAAGTCCCCGTGACTTGGTTGTTGGTTGTGACTGTGTGTTGAGTAGCTATAGCGGCCCCACTTATTCTGTTCCTAACCTTGCCAATGTTTACGGTTGGCTGGAAGAAAATCTAGGCCCAGCATGTTCTGAGAGTGGATACACCGGAGGTGTGCTTCCTGGCTTTAGCTCTAATCTTACCTATCCTCCCGCCGCTGGTTTTGGAGGAGCACAACAAAATGATACTGGTATTCCATGGTACTTGGTAAAAACAGCACTTAACGCCATTCTAAATGGTAGTGGTGGCGTGCATGGTAATCCTATCACGTTCCGTGGCCACCGCTATCTGTTTGACCTATCAGAGCTTCCCTCGCTTAATGCCCAAGTACATATTAGTGGTGAAAATATGAATTTGGATGATTTGATTGCGCATGTATGTGGGCTTGGTGGAGTGGATTACTTCTATGAACTTATTACTGTTGGTACAGTATGTGGTGCTATTACACTTCAAAATATTATCAAGGTTCGTACTACTCGTGGTTCATCTATTATATCTGATGAGTCTGCTAGAAATGTAGATAATGCATGTAACTCACAAATTGACGCAAGATTGAGTCTTGGAACTATTGGTAGTACAATTGCTAGTTCTACCTGTGTTAATCGTTATGGTCGTGGTCTTGAACTACGTCATGATGTTACCAATGCTTTTCTTACTGGTGATTTCCGAAAAGAAGTATATCAGATTGAATACGAAGGTGATTGTGACGGGACCAGTGACACTATATGGCCATACTGGGGTAAGAACCCAGATGGTACAATTATTATGGGTGAAGAGTGTAGTGATGGCACATTCCCAAAAGAAATCAACGATTTAGATTATGGACATCATTTTGTGGCAGATGTAAGCCACTTGGGCGTTGGCGTAGACGAATGGGATGTTACCATGTTTGAGCTACAAGCTGCGCTTGTGGGCGAAGAAAACTGGCGTGCGTGGTTGTGGGAAAAAGAGCCAGAGAAGTTTGCTAGTATTTTGGGTTTAGCTGCTCATGATATTCGTGGTAAAGGCCCAGGCACATTTATCGGTAAAAGATTGCAACAAATTTTTGATGCGGGAGATGCAAATAATGTTGCTGCTGATAAAACTGGCATAAAAGGACCAGACCTTCTGGATATGTCTTTGGAAGAGATGAAAAAACTTGACGCCTTTAACTTGGAAAAATACAGACAAGCTAGTGTCTTATATGACTTTGTGCGTAAGTTTGCCCAAGAGTTTCATGGTCGCCAATTTATGGTAAAGCTGCCATTCTTGTGTCAGCGATTTACGGTTGATGAAGACAATCCATGGACAACCGAGAAGAACTGGGAGCCCACTGACAGTGGATGGACAGAGTGGCCAGTCCTTGGTATTCCAAATAACCACTGGATTCTAGACCAATTTAGAGCAGACGATGGCAAGATTACATGCTTTGTCAAGTATGTAAGTGATACGCCTATGAAGTTAGACAATTTGAGCAAGACTGATTACTTTGCTCTAGATGGTCAAAATGTGTTTGTGTCCGGTACGTGCGAAGAAATTATTTGGGTAAATGACTTTGATGATGCTCGTGCTGTGGTTAAAATTACTGGCCCAGTTCAAAAGCATAATCCATATGGTATTTTACCAGAATGGTTGATGAGCTTTGCTCTAACCCAGGACTACAATAACGCAAACGACAAAGACAAGTTTATGAATGCCATGGCGTCCTTGACCAATGATAAGTTTGCTCTGGGTATGAAAGAACCATTTCTTATGCCAGTGGCCGCCGCCATCCCTCTACAAAGTACACGTTTGGTTTATGGTCCGTGGTTCGCTAAAGAAAACGACTTTGATGGTTACAACTTCTTCCTAAGTGGGGCTTTTGGCGGTAGTGATAACGGTAAGACCATTTATCAGAGAGAGTCTGGTTTTGCTCCATGGAACTTCGGTACATTTGCGCTTATGGATTGGGTAGCATATTCTACAGCCACAGCCATGCTTGGAGATAAGTATGTGGTAGAAATGGGAGATATCACTTTTCCTGGTGCCCCTGCTGGTTCAGTTGGTGACTTATTAGTTACTGGGGGCCCAATAGTATCACATATTGATGTGCAGGTTGGTCGCGGAACTGGCGCTGTAACTACAACCTATAGGATGAAAACTCATACGCCAGACACAAACAAATTGGCTAAGCAAAGACTTGACCAAATTCGTCATGCTGCTCAAATTGGCATTAAGGCAAATCGTATGTTCAAAAAGTATACGATTGATAGGTTGCGCAACCAATTCGACACCAAGATTGCTCAGCAGCTATTGCAATGGAAAGTTGACAAAGGTCTAGACGCAAATTCATCCCACGATATGATGGGTGGCCAGGCATTTCTTGACCCAGATGGTCCGGCTTTAACAACGAGTGATGTAATTGAGACTAGATTTAGACATGGACAAAACGATGTTCCAATTACTACAAAACAACCAGTGTTGTATGAGGAGCCAGACCAAGACGACGAACCACATGGTAGCACTGCATCTATGTCATCTGAAGGTAGAAAAGATATGCGTATGTTGCGCGCTGATGTAGACCATGCATGGCGTAGGCGTGCGTATATGGACCAAATTGGTATGTTCCGTCCATTCTCCACGCTACCACACAATCAAAAAGCCATCAAAGACGATGCGTACTTCATGCCTCACTGGCGAAATGAAATCAACAAAGACAAAGTGTTGAGTGGTAGCTGTGGAGTGTCAGATGGTGATTCTAAGCTATCTTTTGAACCTGGATGCCCAAGCGGTGAACAAGAATATATGACTAAGCATGTGGAACATTTTTCACATGAACAGGTTCCACCAATCTTTTGTAAAGAACAACAACTACCAATTAACATAACCACGCTATCTCCTTTCTTGAGCAAGGGAAGAAGCACAGCCGGTCTATGTATGACCAAGAGCCCAGACACGTCTGCTGGCCACGATATTGAATACATTGCTCGTGACGGTGTATATCCTACTAATTTAAGTGTGCGCCACCCAAACGACAACTATAGCGCTGAGCACTGGTATCGTGCTGTTGGTCTCCGCAGTCCTCTTATCTTGGCTGGGTGGGGTTTTGATATTGACAACAAGCCAGTCCCCAATGAGTCCACAACCTATCCTGCTAATCCAAAGATGAAGTTTGAGCAAGACTGGTTGCGCAAACCACAAAAATGGATGTGTGGACCGCTGGATGTTCGCTGGGATTACAAGAGACAAGTATGGACCGCTCCAACCGCTATGAAGATAGTCAGATTGGAGTTGGCTGAAAATCTATGTGTGGGTCAATGCGCCAATGCCATTTTGTATAATGACCAGGAACAATATGACTATGACGGTAATCCAATAGCTACTGAATATGGTTGTGGTGATAAGTGTGGTTATTTAGTCAAAGTGTGGAATGATAGTATGCAACCAGTTATTGCTGGGTGGCGTATTACAGCATATTTTGATACTACTTTGAATCAATACCGTATGTTGAGTCATGACCCATTGCCAATTGTAGAAGTAAATGTCACTACTATGGGTGCTAATCCATGTGATACTATGCAGGGAACAATTGTTGGCCCTGCTGGCGATTGTGGTTCGATGGACCCGTGTGATGCACTGAATGGTTTAGATATTGAATTGGTTAATACGTTGAATCAACCAATCTGTCCACCTCGTAAGGTGTACGCTTGGATTTGTAGATTTGATTGCGATGGCGAAGGTGAAGAGGGGCCTGAGCTTGACGGTTGTAGAAAGAAGTGTTTGCAACCAGTTAAGGCTTATGGAGCCATTCTACAAGCTGAGTTTAAGCCAGAATGTGTAGTTACACATTTAGAACTTCTAGAGTATTACGCCTGGGGTTATGATGAGCTATGTGATGAAGACGACCTAACCATATTCTCACAAGGTGAAGTAGAAACGTGTTGGGATGCATGTCTCAAGGTGGATGGCGTTGCTTGCTTACCAGAACAAAATCTAACTACTGATGTTTCAGCAGTTAACGCAAGCGGTTGTGGAGTTACCATAACTGGTAGTGCTACTGTTGATGGTCAAACTTCAAGCTATTCACATAGTCATAGTGTAACGTCATTTAGCGGTAATATACCATCATTTGCTTTGACTGGTTTACAGACAGATGGTTACACTCGTCCATCACACACATGTCCTGTATCCGTAGACGTAATTGGTTCTACTGATATTGACGGTGGTTGCATCGATTGTATTACTACGGCTGGCATACCACTAATACAGTCATGTTCAGTAGATGCAGTAAGTGGCAGTCCAACCATAACCGGTGAAGTAACAGGGTGGGTAACTGCAAGTGGTTATGTTGATGCGTCCGGTGATATATTGGGAACAGTTGATACCACTACCGTAACTGGTGTTTGTTCTGGAGCTAGTATTAGTGGAACCATTGGTTTGACCTCTGGTGTTACAGATTACGAGCCATCCTATACATTTACTGGTGTTGAAGTCACCATTCCAGATATTACACCTTTAGGTGATATTGTTTTAACTGCAACTTCTGCCATTGGTTGTGTTAGAGATACTACTGTGGATATTTCAGATGCTTCTTGCGCAACTCTTAGTGGAACCACAGATAGTGACGGTGGAGGGGCCTTGAATATTACTGGTCTAACTGTTACTGGTACTGGTACATACAACGCTACTGTTACTGGTGCTGTTGAATTGAGTAGTACAGATACGTGTCCTGTAGTTACAGGTAGCACCGGTGGTGTTGTTGGTTCTCCAACCATGTCTTTGGTTGGTCCCACAACTGACACAGCTATTACTATAACATCTGATACTACTGGTCTTTCCTATATTTACGCTGATAATGTAGAGATTAATGGTATTAGTTTGTCATGTTGGTTTAATACATTAAGTGGTAACACTGGTTCTTCTGCCTCTCCAGCACATAGTCACTCTGCTGGTACGTTGTATATTACCAGTTTTGGACCATGTAGTGCATCTTTACAGGGAGACCCCAGAGTATATAAGGCTGATATTGCAGGGGCAATTGATGCTACATTAGACCAAGATTCAATAACAGTGGATGGTGTTATTGGAGACCACACACACTCTGTTGGTACGTTGGATGTAGACCTGGGTTCATGCACATGGAAAATTAGTGCCGGTGCTCAAGCTGCGATTGACTTAGCAACAGTTGCCGCAGGCTTAGATGTTGGTGGAACCCTTAATGGCGTTGCCCACACACATGGTCTAACGGGAGTTGAAATAGACATGGCAAGTTGTTCTTGGGAACTAACAGACTGTGTTGTAAACGTAGATATTACCTTGTTAGATTTTCAAGGTGCTACAACTACTGTACCTAATGGTACAGTTGAAAACTTTACATTGCCTAAGCACAATCACAACATCAGCAGCATAGACTTGGACACAACTGGTCTTACTGTAGACCTTGGCTCTTGTTCATGGTCATTGGCATCAGACGGTGTGACTATTCCTTCTGCCGCAATTAATGCTGGATTAAGCTTTGTTGGTGTAAGCACTCCACTGCAAAGTGGGGAAGCAACCATAGCAATTTCCAATGTCGCGACGTATCTAGAATGTGATGTTAGTGGTTCACTGACAATGTTTGATGGTGACTTACCAGACCATCAACATGGTATGAGTTTTACTGCAACTGGAGATGCCACTTGTCCATCGTGGACACATAGTCATCCACTGGATGGTGTAACTATTCCAAAGCAAGGTATTGCATTTGTTGGCGGTCAAACAGACATAGATACGCATAGTCACGCAATTGCCAACTTGACATTGAGTGGTAATTTAGCTGGTACTGTTGATAACTGTCCTTTGAACCACGACCACGACTTTACAATTCCTTGTACAGAAGTTACATGGTGTGGTGATGCTACGTTTGACTTAGATATTGACAGTAGATTTATTCCTGGTAGTTGTACGATTCGTGTTTCTGTTGTAAACAAGAACTTCTGGGAATATTATTGGTACACGCTGTGTATTTGCACCAGAGCAATTTGGCATGAGGCTGAGTTTGGTCCAGCAGTATGTGATTTGAATGTTACACCAGATTGTGATACTGATTGCGAGGATATTGATTGTGGCGACCCAGTATATAATTGTCCTGGCAAGCCAGCGCATAACAGACCCACTGGTGGTGAGGATGTCAGTTGGTTTGGACAAGCTAATGATGACGAATTAGTATCACTAGATTCTAATTGTATAAATGACCCACAAGCTGCATGTGATGTTTCTGCGACATGTGCAGCGCCAGTAGTAGCACCAGATTGTTGTACGTCATGTGGTACAACTATAGATGAAACTTCGTCTGGTGTAGCTAGCGGTTCATCAGTTAATCAAGGTGGTGCGTTGGTAGATTTCTGCCCGGCTGGGGCACCGATAGATTTTGACCCCTCACCGCCTGCATAAGGAGAAGAATTAAAATGAGTGGAATATCACCCAAGGAACGCGATGCTTTAATCGAACAGGCCCGTCAGAACACGACAGAGGAACCCGTAGAGCGTAACTTGCCTTCTAAAACAAAGATGGCAAAAAATTTAGCCAAAGCTGCTGTAAAACATGTGGCTAATGGTATGAAGAAAGTTGGTGTTGAAGAATATCAACGTAGATTAAATATATGCAACAATTGTCCAGATGACATGCGAGTTAAGAACAGATGTACACATGAAGATTGTGGATGTTTTCTTGATAAAAAAGCGTGGTGGGATTCTGAGACATGCCCCAACGAACATTGGGACATAAATGGTGTATAATACAGTGGATATTTCTATATCTCAATTGAAAACTCAAAGTGGAGAATAAATAATGGCTCTAATTAAATTTTATGCAGAATCAGGTGGTGGTGATTTTGATATTGATATGGCTGGTTCTGGCCTTGGTTTTTATGGTACGGGTACGTTTCCTGCGTCCGTTGCTGTTGGTTCTTGGCAGGGCGCTACATACGTTACAGATGACACTGGCGCCCTAGAAGGTCCACTCGTAAGTAATATTAAGTGGATACATGCCAGTAGTGGAAACCTTAATAACACAACCGACCTAGCATTGACATCTATTGCTAATGCAAATGCCACCATGAATATTCGATTTACGCACACTAGCGCTGTGCAGATTCAGAACGCAGAATTGCGTATTTATGACAGAAACAACATTGCTGTTGGAGCAAGTGGCGTTACAACTAGAGCCGCTGAACTCTTGCATGTAAATCCAAGTAATGGACCAACTGGTTCTGGAGATACAACATGGAGTAGTCCTAGCGGCGTTAATGATATTCTAAGCTTAGCTGACAGCCCTGGCTTTTCTGGCTTGTGGGCACTTGACGGAACTGGTTCTGTTCGCGATGATACTAGACATGATTGGTATGTTGCGCTTTCAGCAAGACCGGACTCCATCGGGAGCAAAACACAATATGGTATGTACGTGAGTCTTGAATATCTGTAATGCCTGTGTTTTTATAATAAAGAAGCCCCGGCGCTCTTTGGAGTACCGGGGCTTTGTCTTTTTATGGATGTTATTCACTGCAATTCTTTTCTTTGTTCCAGCGAATCCATCCGTTGTCTGGTAACCACCCATTGGCTTCTACACTACCGCCCATAATACTTTGCTTTTTGGTTTCTTTGCGACGTGGATAAAGTGTTCCACCAGTCTTATTTTGACCAAATGACAATCTGGCGCGACATTTCCAATTTTGACAGTGTAGCTCATAGTATTTGTTTTCTTCGTCATCAGTACGAACAACAAACCTCAAGTCTTCACACTTACACTTGTCGCACTTACCAACCCCAAAAACTTCTTGCATAGAAGCTGCTTGTTCAAATACTTCCGTATGTGTGTTGCCTTCTGCTTCGATAATTACGCGCGGAGATACCTTAATGGTTGCTTTCATAGTTACTCACCTTTCTGTTGATTAGCTTCCCAGCCCGGCTCATACGAACCCAAGCCTTCGGGGATAGCCTTTACCTTTTGTTGAAAATTATTCAATTCTTGAATCATACTACTGGCTGTGCTTGTCTTGACACTATAGATACTATCATAGTGATTACGCCCAGAGTTAATAAATGACATAGCATCTACATCAAGTCGTTTACATAGCATATCAATACAGCGTATTTGTGTGTCTGAAATTGGAGTATCTACGCTCCAATCACAGGATGTGTCCGTGGTTTCTGCTCTCTCGCTTACTTCCTCTGCCGTATGAACATTCTTCAAACGAAGCAACTTACGCAAAGCGCGGCCTTCTGCTCTAGTGGCAGCCGTAGCAGATGAATATTTGTGATACGGATGGTCGGTGTTGTCTCTGTTTACATCTGCAATTTCCTCACACGTAATCGTATAACCTTTTGCTGGATGCAAGTCGTTTGTTACCAACACAGATATCTTAACGCTGATAGTAGATGTACCATTGTTCATGGTGTTTGGAGCAGATATGTGAGGCAGTGTTGATTCTATAATTGGACCTATTAAATCCTCTACAACACGTCTGCAACCATCACATGTTGGTGCTCCGTCCATCAATTCGTCATCTGCGAACTGTCGCATGACATATTCGTGCCAATTTTCTGAACCAAACCCTGGCATGGTTTGTGCGACAGCCTCTTCGTCATGAGGAACAAATACCTCGTCCGACATTTCTTCTTCTGCTTCTTGGAATACTTCGTCTACGTCATCAGGTACATCCACAGCGTTCTCTAATTCCAACAGCCTTTGTACCAAGACACCTTTGGTGCTCTTCAAAAAATCTTCGTCAGTAATTTCGTGTTCATCTCGCAGCTTAGCTCTAATTTCTTCAACCGTTACTTGTTCATATCCAGTTTTCGCCATGTTATACTTCCAGTTCAATTAGTCTTTTGTTCTTGTTTGTTGGGAATTTCGTTTCTATTTTTTTCACTTCATCTAACACAGAAGTCAGTAGTTTTCTCTTGAGAATTTGAGATACGTTACTGGAAAGTTGTTTGACGCGCACAACCACAAAGCCCTGCGACAACAACAAACCTGTTTTCTCAAGGTCAGATTGAATATTCTTTTGTAGATTTTCCTCTCCCCAAATAGGCAGGAAATGAGAGGGGCCATCTATTTCAATGGCCGTGTGGAGCGTTGGAAGAAACATATCCACTTCCAAGTTGACGTTGGGAATGATTCCCTTCATATGATATTTTACATCATAACCGGCCTTTGTCAACCCATCACGGAGAAATTTTTCCAATTGAGAGCCTTCTTTTGCAGAGACACGGACTGCATCCCTTGCTAATTTCAGCAGTTCATCGCGCTTGTGTTGTGGCATAGCTGCCCATTGTTGTTTCGCTTTTTCTGAGCGATGACGCAACGTTTCTTCGTCGGCATTAGCCCAGTCTGCCGCTACGGCTTCCGATATACGTAGTCGTACTTCTTCTGGACGTTCTGTGCCTTCGGTTGGGTGTTTAGCTCTACCAGATTGCAGAGCGTCTTTTTGAGCTTTAGACTTGTCTTTAATTTCCACATCAAGTCTTATAAGCGCCCTACGCACACGCTGTCTGGTTGTGCCTAGTTCATCAGCGATGTGTTGCATTGAACGGTTGTTGGTGTGATATTGGGTTTCCATCCACATTCTGTCATTTAGTTTGTCTATTGTACTCATATTCAACTACCTCAAGTAATGGTTTGTGCTCAAAGTTGTCAAAGGTATCTCCAACATCAATATTAAAATTGTTTTTCAGTATAGTGGCATGGTCTTGACAACGAGCTAAAATTCGCAGGTCAGCACTTCGGAACAGACTACTGTATTGGCCGACCATCTTTGGGTTTCTTATCCACGACATGTCCCACATGTAGAATATCTTGGCATGCGGTCCAGGAAAACTAAGCAAGGAGTGTGCAGTGGATAGTGATGTGGCTATTGAGACGCCCGGCTGCGCCCACGCTTCCATTAGGAGCATTTGGGGTACGGAGAACTTACTACACGGGCGCTGTAGTTGCTCATAAAAAATGGCTACCTGTGTGTCGGTTTCCTCAACTATGATTTCGCTTTCTTTGGCGAGACTGAATGACATTTGACATGCACCAGTGTGGTTGACTAAAAAATTGATGAATGGTACGCTCATGATATGGTCTCCATAATAGTTTTGAATGCATCGTCATACGTGTGCCCAGGCAACATGTTGTCTTGCGTAGTTTTTACAAGCTTTGTAATATCCATCATGTTTGCATAAGTACGAACTGCCTCTTCCCCACACAGTGTTTGTGGGTGATTGTCTCTCGTGTCTACGACTATAGCGCCGCATGCAATAGCGCGCATCATTTCTAGAGTTGAATCCACAACTGCCACCCTACATGATTGATATAATCTTGCTTTGTCATGCATAGAACCAACACCAAGATATTGGATTGCTGACCATGGTGTATCACCCATAATCTTAATGTTGTATTCTCCAATATTCCGACATAGGTTAAGCACGAGAGGACATGGTTCGCACACGACACCAATATCACACTCAAGCGCTGGGTCGATTTCATCTACCATGTGGTATATATGTGCATCAACCAGCCGCTCAAAGTCCATCATTTGGTTTGAGACAGAAAACTTAAACGGTTGTTTTGAGTCGCCACATACGAATGGAATGTTGAATTCCGCCACACACTTTTGAGTTGCTCGACTGACGTTTTCCATACAAAAAAGCATGTCTGGTTTTACATCATCAAATACGTCAAAGGCAGGCGTGTGATTTTCTTCCCACCATATCCATGTGTGCCCCTCAGCTTCCGCTGCTCTCTGAAAGCCTGACAGCGTAGTATTTGCAGTACCTTGTACTAATATATTCATACGTTCTCCTATACTAATCTTGCTTTTTGTAGGTCGTCTATATGGTCTACATCAATCAACTTGGAGTCCTTTGGCATATGGGCGACAAACTTTCCGTGCTTATTCATTATCTTGTTAAGGATTTCATATAAGAACAGATTAGCATTTTTTGGGCTAAAAACCATATTACGAAATAACTCCAATTCTTTTCCTTGTAGGTATGCCATTTGCCCCCACTTGGTTGACAGCGCATATGAAAGAGATGTGACCAGCCCATCCTGTTGTCCAATCCCAACCTCTTCCTTACCAAGCTGACCAAATTGGTCAACTAACAGCGATGAAGCCTTCCCTTCTAACCCTTGTATTGTATGTGTGTTAAATACTAAATCTCCATGTATAACCATCACAGGACCAGGAAGTGTGGCATCTAAGCCAATAGCAATACTATGTACTGTGTTTGTATCTTCGTAGTTTGGATTACACACCAAACGCATTGGAAACTTACCCCATAGTGCTTGGCGTATTTTTTGATGTTCAAAACCACCAACAACAACTATGTCGGCAGAAGGATACACTTTTAGTATCGTGCGTAGTTGACACTCAAGAATAGACATACCATTATGAACACTTAAAAGAGCTTTCGGCCCTTTCGACTTCATGCGTTTTCCTATGCCAGCAGCCGGTATTATGATACTGAGACGCTGTGTGTCATTGGGTAATTTCGCTGGCGCTATATGTCTCTGTGCCTGTGGAGCCATGTCGTAGTTGTTTCCTTTGTTGTAATTTAGTGTGAATGCATATTAAAGCTTCTCTCCATTTTTCGCTCGGAACTATATCTGAGCAGTTTTCACCAGTTACAGAATATTGTTGTAGGGCTTCTGGTATATGTATTGCTACAAAGTTTTCAGTTATACGCAACCACAAGTCCCAGTCTTGGGCTGGTGCGCAATCTGGGTCGTTTAATCCACTGTATGCCAACGCCATTTTACTCATGAGCGGCGCATTAGATATCATGTTCTCCTGCTCTAATATTCCTCTATCGTATGGATGCCTGAACTCACGAACATATGTATTATCTTTCACGTCGTGTATGATGACATCACTATATACTAAGCCTATATAGTTTGGGTCTGTCTCGTACACAGCTACGGACTTTGCAATTTTGCCCGGCAAGTATAAATCGTCTGCATCTAACTGGAAAAATACATCGGCTTTTGTCCATGCCAATTTAATAGCAACGTTTCTAGATGAAGACTGGTTTGGGTTTTCGTGTCTTCTGGCCAAAATCATAGGAACGCCCTGACACTCCCCGATGTAAACATCATCCCCATCTTCACTAATAAATTCTTCCGTCACATTATCCATAAGTCCACGCAATACCTCAAAGGAGTTGTCGCTAGAACAATCATCCACTGCTGATATCAGCGTGTGTGGATATTTTTGGTCTACGACACTTTGAATTGCAGTGGCCACACAATGTCCGTGATTGTGACACGGTAGAATTATCGCTGCGGTAACAGGTCTTTTAGTGGTCTCACTAGAGATTGACATTGTTGCTCCTTGCTAATTGTTTCGGCTTTTTCAAGTATTGTTTTACGTGCATTGCCAGCGGCTTGTTTGTGAAATATACGCATGACGGTTAAACCATTAATATCATCATCTGGTTTTAACATAATGAATCTGTCTAAGTCATTATATAGTAACGAGTCTATACCATTAAAGTATGTTGGGTATGGTTTGAATCCAGCATTGAAGTATACTATATACATGCTTTTACACTTCTTTGTAATAATATCAAGAGAGCGCAGTTTGACATCCTTATACTCACCAATAATGAGGTTGCTATCTCCCTCGCAGTTTATTTCTGCGTTCCATGGCAACGGACTATCTTGCAAGAGATTCATAAAGAAGCTTGGCTTATACTCACTATTGCTTATAATAAACACTCTTTTTGGTTTTATGTCACATTCATTAAGAGCATGAATGGTTTCCATGATACTATTTGCATCGGTGGTGCCATCAAAATAAATAACCGCATCATACTGGAACACACATTCTTTACGAACTTGAACAACAGCTTCTTCATCTGTTAGCTTATGTTCATCCTGCCATAATTTAGCCCTGTGAAATGGACATATGCGACCACGAATTACATGAAATTCACTACCGTATTTGTCTACAGCATCATCTATTGTTACGCCATGTGCTCGAAATTTACCCAAAGCTCCATTCGCCAAACACCCATCTGGTTTTTGAATAAACTGCGAACAGTCTATGTCTGGATTTGGGCGAACTTCTCCGTCCGCAAACACACAACCAAGGCAGGCAGTGTCCATGACACGCGCCAATTCATTGTCGTTATCTATAGCTATGTTTGTTGGTTTCATTGTCTTTGTGCCTCTATTATATAGGTATAATCTTCTATGGTTTTGCGCAAGATTTTCATACCAAATTCTTGTTCAATGTGATTTGCTAATCCATGCAAAGCCAACGTTGTCATTTTGATATCTGTGTCGCTCTGTTGTTCCCCGTGTAAAAACAAATTCATATCTTCCAGCGTGAGTTTGTATTCGACATAGTCCTTACATACCGAATAAGCATCAATTCCTGTAATGATAATTGTACCATTCTTACGTAGTTTTCTCAACATGTGCGCTAAGAAATCACTAACATGTTCTAATGGAACATATTCCAAGATGTTGTTGGCGACTAGTTCTGTTACTTCTGCATCATCTACTAGCTCGTCCAATTTTTGTCTTGCGTTTTCTACACCCATCCACACGTTGGTGTATCCAGCAAGCACATCGTTTTCCCTATGATATAAATGCAACTTCATTTGATTACCTTTACTGCTGTGTGAAATATTTCATTCCACTTATTTACAAAACGTTCCTGTGAGAATTTTTCTTCGATGGTTTTACGACCTGCGGCACCTATTTGCTGAGCCAAGCCAGGATTGTTTAATAGCTCATGTGTGTAGCGGCGCAGTTCATCTGGTGTACTGCCAACAAAACCATTGACTCCATGCTCAATAATAATCTTAGGAATCAAACATGTATCCGTGCTAACCACAGGACAACCACATGCCATAGCCTCTAAGATAACTGTTGGTAGTGATGACTCTATCGTTGTGTTCAAATACACACCAGCGCGTCTGTAAAAATCAACCAATGTTGCAATATCGGGTGCTGGCTGTGATAACCCAGGAGTGTCGCCAAGAATCTTATGCGGAATCATTGGTGCTGGACTTGGGAATCCAGTCACTTCACGCCAAAATGAGAATCCACAGCAATAGTCTCTTTTAATCCAATCATTAACAACAGACAGTGCCCATGGCTCCCTCACAATGTTACTGTCTGGGCAGAACATTTCAGTGTCTATACCTGTATGGTTAACCTCCACATCATCGGCATCTGGGTCTACATTCCACTGTTGACATTGGTATTCAGACACGTATACGTTCATGTCTCCCTGCATTGAATTCAGAGTGAAGACTTCTTCGTCTGATTCAGGCAACATATGATTCAAACATATCATCGGTATGTTTAGCTGCCTCGCTATTTGTGACCCAACCTCAAATTGTAGATTTTTCTTGCTCTGCACTAGCATCAAATCAAAGCATAGCCATGGAGGCGTTACAAGCATGTTGTTTGAGTGTGGTAGCAACTGATAGTTTTCTGGCACTGGAGCAAATGTCTCATTCCAATCTTTTAGATTCGGACCACGTATAGCGTAAAAGTTGTGGCCAGATTTACACATGAGAGATTCATAACGTTCGTGAGTAGCAAACGTCAGAATATTCCACGGTCCTTCTGGATTGCGTGTTGCCCGTCTAATTATACTTTGAATTGCTGTTGTCATACTCGGTTCCTATTTTCGTTTCTTCTTTCGACTTTAAGCCTCAAGTTTTTTATCCTAGAATCTAATGTGAGTCCATGATTATATATATTGGCCCAATGTCTGTCTATTATCGGAATAAGGTCTTCTTGCTTAGTGTCAACGGCTCTATCTTTGCAAACATTAATTGATGTATCAACATAAAAATAGGTTGCGTTAACATCAATCTCCAACAGGCGCAATATACTCTCGTCAGTAGTGTGTGTGTCATCAACAAGAACGTCATAGCCCTGTAACAACAACGTGCGTATCATTGCGTATTTGATTGCAAACACTTGACTTTCAGCCAATGCATTATATCTATCGCCAGTTATGGCTCTGCGAATATAATCATCAGATACTACAACACGAGGATTTTCGTTTGGGTCGCGATATTTAGGAGAAAAGACCGTATATAATGAGTCGTGTCCTAATATATCAATCTCATATTTTTGCCAACCCTGTGCAACAGTGCTTTTCCCTGAGCGTGCGAGCCCTATCAGAAAGTATAGGTGACCTTGTTCCATCTAAGAACTCCTTCATTAATGTTCCAACTTTACTGTATGAAAAATCATACGCCCTATCAATTCCACCAGAGCTAAGTTTTTGTCTCAACTCTTTATTTTCATATACCATGCGCATTTGACTACGCAGTGCGTTGATATCTACAGCACACCAATCTTCGTTGCTTACCCATATATCTGACAGTGTTGCTTCTTCTGGTCTCATAAACACTGGCTCTAACGTACATGGAGTTAATAGACCGGATTCTCCATGTTCTACATAATCTGCCGGTCCTCCTTCGTCAGTTAGGATAACTGGATTACCCAACGCCATAGCCTCGAAACCTGGAATCCCCCAGCCTTCGCCATAAGATGGTAGAACAAAACAGTCGCCGGTCTTATGGATTCTCATGACTTCTTCTGTCGTAAGCCATTGTGTAATAATAATTTCGTTGTGATAATCTTTCAGTGATGGGTATAGCCGAAGACTTTCTTTTACATCTTGTGTTGCTGCTCTAATAATACGTGCTGCTTCGGATGGAGAAGAACCTGCATCTGACTTGATAAGCAAGGAGACGGGTTCATTGGGTGTAAACTCCAAGTGAAACGCTTTCAATAGAGCAAACATGTTTTTGCGTCGTCTAAATTCGCCCATCGTGTAGAATGTAAATCTGCCTTCTACTTCCGGTATGGGATATGAATTGTATCTTTGGCTGTACTTAGATAAATCAACTGGGTGTGGAACTACTGCTACTGGCGTATATACATCGCTGTTGTGGCAAGCTTCTACCATTTTGTTGTTAAAGACCCATACTTGGTCCATAGTATTTAGATGTTGTGCCCAGCATGTATTGCGGAAATGACTAGTTTCACAAAGGAAAAGACCAATATTCAAGTCAAACCTGCCATGGTATTCCATTGTATGTGGAAGTACATTTTGTATACACACATCACAATTTGATTCATCGTTTTGTTCAAGCTCTAGAATACGTTCTGGCACGACGGTCTCGCTTTTATGAGTAGCGCTACCAAGACTTATAGCTCGTGGAACCACTTCTATTCCAACACTGTCCAGTGCTAGAATATAGTTTTGTGATGCGTTTCCCCATCCAGTGCCATCTTTGAAGTTGGATATGTATAAGACTTTCATTTATTTTGTTCTCTTACTCGTTGAATGTATGGCGGAACCGCTTCCTGAATAAGGCCAGTGCGCCGTTGTTCCCAATAATTACGTGTTTCACACAAATCTATTAGAGATGCTATTGCCTCTGCTTGACCAAATGGCCTATATTGTGGCTTATCTACAATGGCGCTATCCTCAGAATAGTGTAAACCACCATAACTAGATACCGCCTGACCATAATTTAGGTCGCGAATCATACGTAGCATGACGTATGAATTTATTTCATCCACTTCGCCCCAGATGTTTGCCACACCCCATCTCACAAAATCTTCAATCGATAGGTTGTCTGGAATGTTTAGATTTGGATTTTTTGCTGCACATTCTGAGTCCCATGTTTCTTCATGTGGTCGCAATTCTACTCCGTCGATAATCTTTTCCCAAACCTTGGATGTGCGGTCCCAATCATAGTGTGTGCGACATGCGCGGTATGCATCGTGGCCAGCTTTTAATCTTAGAGATTCTGGCTTGCGCAAGAACAATCCAAGCTTTGTAGCTAGGTCTTGGTTGTTTGGCAGCGCACGATAAGCGTGGGTTTCCGACTCTCTGAACATGCGTTCTACTTCAATTGGTGTGCCTTTGAGATTTCTCACAACAGAAGCCATTGCGGAATAATCTACTGACATTACTGGGACACCACAAGCGGCAGCCTCAACCTGTGGCATACCAAACCCTTCACAGATAGCATATTGAATATAGACATCAAAACAGTTAATGATAGCAGCAAGGTCTTGCGTGCTTACACCATTTTGTGAGGTGGGCATATGTGCTCGTGGTTGTCCACACTTAGGACACGTTTGTACAGCATCATGAAAGAATGATGGGAACACCTTACCGCACTCATGACACATGTATGTACATAAGATTTTGTGTCCGATGCCTGATTCTCGTATTAGTCTTGGTATGTCCCATCCAATATCTGGATATGCTGTGTGTAGATAAAGAAATGTTTTCTTTCCAATGTCTGGATATTGTCTTAGAAACAGCTTAAATGCTTGAATCAAATCTGGGTAGAGCTTGCGTTTTTGGTTACGCATAATTGTACCAACAATATTAACACCTTTCTCAAAACCCATGGCTTCTCGGTGTGCATCTTTATCTGGAACTGGTTTTAATAATTCGCCGTTCGCTGCCGGTGGAGCTAGACCGCAATAATTGACAGCTTCATTGGTTTCTTCCAATAGTGTGTCTCTACCAAATTCAGAATATGCGCATACTGAATCAGCATTGATGTATGTAGCTAACCAATTTTCCATTTGAGGGGCGCTATCAACCGTTGGCATAATAGCCCAATGAAAGTTCTTGCGAAATGGCGAGCGTGCTGTGTATTCAAACATCCACCAGTCACGTATATCCAAAACAACATCAGGCTTGAAGTCCAAGCAGATTTCTTCTAATCTCCACGCCCCCCATTGATTGGCAGCTTGTGAGTTGTAGTGCTCTGCTTGTTCATCGTTGTCTGGCATGCAACCATAATAGGTCCATGGTATAGTACGACCACGAGGGTCATTATAGTGACCATACCCACCAAGCTCAGCTATTTCATATTTTCCAGTAGCATGTAATCGTGATAGCACTTCGTGTCCATAAATACCATAGCCGGTATTCAGGAACGTTGCCTCACCCATCCACAAAATCCTGGGTTTTCTTGACATTCTTTCGTCCTAATAATACGCTTTGAAAATTAAACTTGTCTACTCTAAACACTACACGATTTATCTTAGTTCCATCATCTAGTGTGACTGCATAACTACAAGCCGAAGCTCTATCTATTACAAGTAGCTCACCCTTTTTACAGAATTTTGCCACAGTTTCGGCAGCAGTATCCCATATTTCAAAATCTAAAAATTGTGTTTGCTCCACAGTAGTTTTGTCAGATTTTTTGAATTGTCTATTAACAGCTAGTGTAAAATTTGTCAGAGCGATGGGATTCTTTCCAGGTCGCTCGTGACTAGTAAGTACCGGGTCTGCCGCTAATCTCCCAACAAAATGACATTCATTCATTGATTCACTCCTTGTAATTCCTCGTCATCTGTTCCAAGCGTAAATAATTCACGAATTAACATAAAGCCTTCCAATAGTCCTTCGCTATCAGCTATTTCATCGTGTTTATCAGAAAAGCCATTTCTACAACCATCTGTGACAATTGCATCAAGTTTTTCTTCCTTCATTATATCGCTCATATCCATGAATGGACTTAAATTTATGCTGTTGAAGTCTTCATATGATAACGTTTCCTTGCCAGACATAAACTTAATCATAGACGTATCATATTCCATTCTTATGCACTGAGATATAATAGTGTATATTATATATGCTCTTTGTACATACATTGGACATGATATAGTCCATTCACACAATTCTTGTCCATCTTCGTCATACGCACATACAAAGACTCCTTCTGGTTTATACTCGTGGTATAACCTTGAGAAGGCAACCACTGGATATTCGACGCGCCCTGGAAAGTGTGTAACACAACCAGTATCGGTCTTCTTTACGACGACCCGATATTCATTACGGTCGAGAATTTCTTCGACTGTATTCGGGGATTTTTCTTCGGTGTTGTTGTTTATCATATCTATTGTACCAGCCAAACCTCGTTGCTGTCAACTATATCTGCCAAACTTTTTGAATAACAAACGAACTATTACCTTTGCGCGTGTTTTTTTCTCCCTGCACTAAGACGGTATTGCCCTCATACAAAATATGATTGTTCTCTCTCCACACATCTGAAAATACCACAGCGTCGTCTATTGCACAGGAACTATCAGACATACCAATAAAGGCCATCTTCTGACCAGGATTCTTTCCTCGCTTAGTTTTCACTTCTTTTGTTCTTGTGATTTCTACGGCCAATACAGTATATCCGCTATGTCCCATCAACACTTCTTTGCATGTACAATTAGCCTCAACTGCTTTTTCACAACCGTCAACCTTACTACAGGTTATGGACGCCCCCAAGTATTTATCTTCACACCAAGCAATATAGTCAGCAGTATCATGTAATTTGTATGGAGGCTTCGCTAGTAGCTCTGCGAGGTCAGACACTATCTTTACGCGCTTGGCGTTGTGGCATCCACCACCTTCTTTTTTGGTGCTGCCACATTCACGCAAGGCACTCAATAGATTTCCATAGCGCTTATCGGTGTTCTGTGTCAGAATCCACTCTTGTTCTTTCTTGGTTAGCTTATTCCACACACCAATCTCGTATAACATAGACGTGCGTGATTTCTTTAAGTAATCTAAACCACCAGAGGAAATTATGGCTTCATTAACTGTAACCGGAACGTTATTTGCAAACAACAACAGATAATCCATCCAAGACCAATCATAAACATCTTTACCAGATGACTCGCGTGCTTCCTTTGCTTTGTCAAACACTTTAAGCAAGGCAGCATTCCCTATTTGTTTGATGTCTCCAATCCCAAAGTAAATCTTATTGTCTTTCACGTATGGGATATCTTCTTGGTCTCTAAAATCTGGGACGCAAACCTCTACGTCTGCGAGCTTGGCATCGTTGACCAACTCATACACTTCCTCCCCGGTGTCTTGTTTCCACTGAGCACCATCTAAATAAGAGCAGTAAAACTGGACGGGGAAGTGAGCTTTAACATAGGCGGTCCAGTAGCCACCCTCCCCATAACACACGGCGTGGGATTTGTTGAAGGAGTACCGCTGAGATTCACGAATCCAGCCGAAGATTTCCTGGGCCTGTTCCTTGCTCACAATCCCCTGCGAAGAACAACCGGATTCAAAGTCGCCCCACACCTTAGCCATAATATCGGCTTTCTTCTTACCAATAGCTTTGCGCAATATGTCAGCTTGTTGCAAGTCAAATCCGGCCAGTGTTACGGCAATATTCATGCTCTGTTCTTGGTATGTGAGAACACCATACGTGGTGTTTAGTATGGGCTCCAACGCAGGATGTAGATACTCAACTGCTTCCACAAGGTGTTTTCTATCCTTGTAGTGTTCGGTCATAGACTTGGCTGGAAAGATTTCCATGTCTTCATCTTCAACTAAAGCCGTGCCGTCATAGCCAGGAAACCAGAGTTGGGTTTGCCCCTTGCGATTGCTTTTATGTCTTACTAGCTCATGTTTGTTGTGGTCTAATATGACACGCGACTGACCATTTAACTCGCCAGTCTCTTCGTCAGCAAATTCCAACGTGATACCCCTATGGAATCTTACGTAGGGTTTGGACATAGCACGAAGACATCCGGGACGAATCAAACTTACTAAAGCTCCTAGTTCTTCCAAGCTTTCTGGTTTAATATGCATAGCCCAGGTTTTTCCAAGATGGCCTTCAAGCTGAAACACACCCTTAGTGCTACCGTCCGCCAGCAAGTTCCATGTGCGTGCGCATGTATGTGGAATGTTGTAGATATCCACATCGATACCCAGCGGTAGTTGCCCTTGATGGGCGTCACCATCTATAATATCGTCAGTTCCAATAATTGGGAACTGGCAGCCGCAGTTGTATATTAGTTTACCCATTTATTTTACCCAACTTAGAGACCAACTATCGCCTGGGGCGCTTTCAATGCCTCCCCACACACCATGGAAGTATAATGGATAATCCTTACCAAAACACTGTTTAGTAGGACACCACAATTCTTCTCTTTTGCAACTTTCGTATGCCTTCCGCATTGCCTCTTTTCTTTTGATGGTTTCTGTGTCATCCTCGTACCAATCAATTTCCGGCGGCTGGGTGCGGTCCTCAACATACTCCATTTTATTACCGCATAATGGACAATACACTATACTGTTCTCCTTACGTCTTTCACACGTCTTTCAAATTCTTTCCAATCTCTTGTCCACAAATAAGCAAATTGGTTGTCTAAACTACTGCCAGCATTTTTACACACACACTTATCTAGTACGAAATCTATGATGTCATTTAGGTGCTTGATTTTAGATTCCAACGCCACTATTTCTGTTGGACAAATGGTCGTGTAAATACTACGGCCAATGTCAGCAGAGTGACCAATGCGCGGTCCTGGGTGTCCCATAACTATGCTCCTAACAACAACGTGTTCCAAGTAGCAACTGAATGTTTTCAGTTCCAACACCGTGTTCGGATGCTATGCTACTAGCCATAACAGCCAAGTCTTCCAGCGTATACTGTTTGTTGTCTATTTGACCACAGTCTATATCTGCCAAGACCTGCCCCATGATAAAGCTATTGTCATCACTAAAGATGTCCTTCTCGTAACAAACTTCATGTAGGGCTTCTGAAAAATCATCTGGGTCATTCACATCTAAGTTATGTTTTTTAATGTAAGCTGCTATTTCAGTTTTGAATATAACAGCTATATCATCATTACTTAGTCTATAACCAAGCATTATGAATGACGACGTACTACTATTACTTACGAATCCACTTCTAACTTTCATATTGGTTTCTCCATTACATAAACAATAATTTTTTCAATCCTGTTTTCAATTGGCAGCCACTTAACCTCCACAACTTCCAGCGCTTCATGTTCAACATACATGAAATCTCCAACACGAGGTACTGCTAAACACAATATCGGGTCATGCAGCTTTTGTTTTAATGTGCCGTCTTCATGCATGAGATACACTGCTATTTTAGGTATTATATCTACTAGGTCAACATTCATATTAGTACACCTTATATAATTTAGGACGTGGGTCTGGGTCATGTTCGTTGTTTATTCGTTGTCCCCAGATTTCAAATCGAGACTGGCCTGCTTGCCAATGTAACTTCCAACCCAATAACCACGCTATGGGATTCATACAGTGACATGCTGTGCGCACAGGCCAATACCACGGATAGTCTTTGGCTAACGTCATGCGAAACATCCCTTCATTTCCAAGCGACGGCGACCATCCTCATTGGGGCTGGTCATATATTGGCCGAGCTTTATTAAGCGCTGGGCTATTTTCGCCGTCCATTCCACATCCCACATAGCATCATGTGCTCCTTGCTCAATCTCTTCCTTGGGAACTCCCATCCACTCAAGTACGGTTGTCAGCTTCAAGTTCTTTAGCTCTGGATTATTCCTGTGCCAAAACCACATATGTTCCATGACATCAAAGTGAAACACTGGATTCAACAACGTTTGATTACCCCATTTGTTGTCCCAGTATCCGTACTTCTGACAATACCTATTCATAATTGGCATGTCAAAGTTGTCGCCGCCATAGTAAACTGGCGTGGGCGCACCAAACGTATTCTTTTGTTTGTTGATGTTGTGCTTCTGTATCCAAGCTGCCCATGTGGGAAACATCACAGATGCTTCTGGGGCATCCATCAACTGCTCTTTGGTTAGCCCATTAACACGCAGCGCTTCATCCTCTAGACTTTCAAAGTCCTCTGGTTTCATCAGTGTCTTAAATGTGTCTTTGACCGCTAATGAATTTCTATCCAGAATGAGAGCCCCAATCTGAATCACTTCGCAAGTTTTAGAGTCTTTTCCGCCTGTCTCAAAATCGAACACACATAGATGTCTGTTATCCATTGGCCTTATCCATTAATTAGTTAATTGTTGAGTAGATATTTTCATACATAAATCCAAAAATCGTTCCATTGTCAAATCCCATTTCATAGTATTGACATTCTTGTGCAACCATTGCACATTTCCTTCTTCGTATGGTTTTGCGCTATCAATCCTGTCTAACGATGCGTCAACATTCATGGTAAGCGATTCACCAGATAGAGCACATTTGCGACCTTGTTGTTCAAACAGTTGCCATATATAGTCGATTGTGATATTGAGTTCAATATGACGACTTTTTGCATTTGTGCGTAATGCTTTCCAAAGTCTCTTACCTATGTGGTCGTGGTCTGGGGATTGATTTGGTCTCAAACACCCACACGAATTGGTGTTGCCGCTGGTTAAAGCGTATCTTTTAACCTTAAATTCATTTCCACAATCACACTTACATAAACACACCGGATGGCCACTGTCGCTCTTGGTAAAATACGGGTCTATAACCACAAGCTTACCTATGCGAGCGCCACTTTCTATTCTGCGTCTTTTGCGAAATCCATATTTAGTATTTGCCAAGTAAGAAATATTAGATTTGTGACATCCCAGTTCGCTTGCTATGTCTTCCGCTCGTCTGTTTTTTGTGACATATTCTTCATACAGCCACTCTTTTGTAACTTCAATTGCCATATAACTGCTCCCATGAAATAAAGTAAACCTTGATTTACTTTATTATACACCACAACTAGATAAATCTTATCTCAATTTACCATATTTGAGTAAATTTAGTGCTCCGTGAACCTTGTCGAGAAAGGCCACCCCTAGAAAGTCAAACTTAACATGTCCCATTGCCTCTAAATCTCCCATTTCCATACCAGCTATCATCTGACCGGTGCTTTTGTCATATATCATAGGACAAATTTCACACAAAGGCTTTTGTGAGATAATCACACCAGCAGCGTGTTTACTCTGTGACTTCTTCGTTCCTTCAATCCGAATGGCCTGTTCAAATATACGAGCCATTGGTCCTTGAATACGACCTTCGTCATCCAAGTAGGCCCATTGTTTAAGTTCCTCCGAATTGTGTTCCAGCGCCCACTGAATAATAGAGGCTTCGCCGTCACCACCAGCCTTCTTATCCAGTTCTCGCATGGCCTGCAACTGGTCGCTAATTTCAGCCTCGTCTGGGATGAACTTGGTGAGCATATTAACTTCTTCGTGGCTCATAGCAGCGTGAGCGCGCACCACGTCTTTAATTGCTCCGCGCCCTTGCAAGCGCGTGAACGTAAGCATCTGGGCCACTCGGTCGTGACCATACTTATCTTTCACATAATCGATGATACGACCACGATTGCGAATCTCAAAGTCCATATCCACATCCGGCAAACTGACACGCTCGGCTGTATTACGACCCGCATTATAAAATCGCTCAAACAACAGGTCATACTCGATGGGGTCAATGTGAGTTGTGTTTAATAGATATAGCGTGAGAGAGCCAGCGGCAGAACCACGCCCAGCACCAGTTAATTGTCCATCTTTACGTGCCCAGTCGATAATGTCCCACACGATAAGGAAGTAGTCGGCTAGACCAACTTCGGTCAGCGTCTTATATTCCATGTTGAGTCTATCCCTATACTCTTGTTCGGTGTGGTCACTAGACTCAATCACTTGTTGAATCTTTGGTAGGCGCATATCCCAGCCCTCATACATGAGTTGTTTCATGTATTCCTTAGATGGCATGTTGTTAGGACATGGGAATTGAGGAAGCATAGGCGGGTGTGTCAAGTCGTACTCTTCACACATGTCTGCTATTTTAAGAGTGTTAGCCAATTCTTCTTCTGTGTTACCGCCTTCTATCATTTCATCATACGACGGTATATGATAGTTGTTAGAGCGGAAGAATGTACCCAGACCAATTTCTTCACCCCTAACCATCTTCTCGTCAATCTCTTTGAAGTTGGTATTGAGCGCATTACACAACAGAACACGTTGGTCATACGCATCTTCCTTTTCAGCGTAATGTGCATCTGGCGTTGCGATACATGGAATACCGGTCTTCTTAGAGATATATCGCAGACCTTGAGCAAGAAGGGTCATGGCTGGGTAGTTTTTAGAATCCATGAGTTGGATTTCAATAAAGAAGTTGCCCTTACCGAAAATCTCTTGAAGCCTCAGCGCTTCTTTTGTGGCTCGTTCAACCCAGTCGCTACGTGTGTATTGTTTTGCATCTTCTGGCGTGCGACATTGGTCTAAGTCATGCGTATCGGTAAATATACACGAGGCTAAGTGTGAGCCAAGGTGGCCACTAAAGGCTATCAGGTTTCCATCGGCGTATTCAGCTAACCTATCCAGGTCAAGTCGTGGCTTGTAGTAATAATGTTCTGGCGCGTTAGAAGCACTACTAGCTTGAATTAGTTGACCCCAACCTTTGGGGTTTTTAGCTAGAACCACAAGGTGGTGGAGTTTGCGGTCGCCGTCTTTAATGGTAGCGTCCTTTGGACATACGTACATTTCACAACCAATAATTGGCTTCAAGTCTCTGTTGCTCATAGCTTCCATAAAGGATACTGCACCAGCCACAGTTCCGTGGTCGGTAATTGCAGACCCAGGCAGTCCAAGCTTTATACAGCGCTTAGCAATTTGATTAGGCTTAGAAAGTCCGTCCAATAGACTATAATGGCTATGAACATGTAGTGGGAAATACGTTTTCATTATTCAAAAATTCTCCAAGTTTTGCTTTAGGGTATCTAGAAAACTTTCGTCGAATTCATAAGCAAAACGATTACTACCAAGCTGGTGAGCACGAGCGGGTTGTTTGTGTGCGTCCATACTGTTAATAATAACCCTTAACAATGTTTTGAGGTCTTCAACTTTTTTCTCTGCGTCTTTATAGCGGTCGTCTATGTCCGTCTGCTCTGGAACCAGGGCCAGATTTTCGGCTGCAAGCTGTGTGCAAACAGCCAGATTCACAAACGCAGGCAGCAGCACTTGGTGGTCATCTTCTGGTCCAAGAGACCTCATTTGGTCCCAGAGAGAATCCACCCCGTGTAGTATTATACCATAGGCGTGATGATTGTCAACCACAATCGAATTTATTCTGGCTTGGCTGACCAACTCCCAGACCAGTTCGTTAAATGTTTTGTTCATAGTAACATCCTAAAAATTCCAATTACCTTTTCCACATCATCCTTTTTACCTCTTTCGTGTGCGGTGACCAAAGCTTCCGCCAAATAGCGAATTCTATCATACTCCTCTACGAGTTCTGTCACAGCACTACCAGCAAGCATTTCCTTTGCCTTAGCTGTATCACGTAGTTGTGCAACAATGGCGTGTGTCATCAACTTTCTGTTAATGTCAATATTGACACGCGGTTGCTGTATTGGTTCAACCTGTGGTTTTTGCTGCATGCTTTCCACTAGGTTATTCGGGATTTTTCCGCCTAGTGGTACTTTTTGTCTGTGCCGGTTCATCTGTTAAATGCTCCCAAACTGCTAACATGGCTTCGCGAGCCTTCTTCCATTTTTTCCTCAATTCTGGGTCTGCTATTTTTCTTGGAGCTATATACTCAAAGATACAGTCGCCCAGACCATTATATGAAACATAATCATGAATAGCTTCGTTGTCCGCTGGCCCAGAAGGTAAGTCTTCCGGTATTGGAATCTTTGGCATGCCCTTTGGTATGTCATAGACCCATAAGCCAGGAGATGCCTCATGGTGCCCTAAAGGATGTTCTTTTTTTTTACTACGTTTTTTCTTATTGGGCCTTACGGGAGAGGGCTCCCTCTCTTGCTCAATGAACATGTATCCACAATCACATTTGATTTTTCTACAACCGTGCGATGCGCTACACTCGGGACACTCTTTTTTGCCTTTGGCCATATTATCGCTCCTGCGGTTGTGGTTTAATATTTTGTAGTTCTACTGTTCCATAGAAACCCATGCGTCTTTGTCTATGCATATTTCTATCAGCATAAATACCAATGTGAGAGATGTATGTTTCTGGCGTACTTAGCTCAATAATTTTATCCACTAAGCCATCTACTAGGAGTTGCATACATTCATATAAAACTTCTACATTACCCATCCTTGCATGTTTGATGAAAAAATCAGCAGATATACCAATTTCTTCTTCGTTTTGTGGTTCGGTTGGTGCTTCACCAATGTCTGTATTAGTTTTATATTGCACTGCTTCTGTAATGTTCTTAGCAACATATGCTTCAATTTCTCTCAGTGCTTCTTCTGAATTAAAGCTAGCATGTTCTTTTAATAGTTCAATTAGCTTATCTTTATTCATTGTTTAACTCCCTGGGTTTTGATAAAAGCCAACGTTGAATCCTGGCTCAGTATGGTTGCGAATGACATTATCGATGCCATGCTTGCGTGTTTCGTCGGCTATATGCTGACACATGGTTCGTTCACAATTTTGATTAGCTGGATTTTTTGGACTACCAAACCAACACACGTATTTGCAGAACCAATGCTTATTACTTGAGGATTTGAGCTTTGGACGAACATTATGTTTGATAGTTTCAAAGCGTTTGCGCAGCATCTTCATGGTCGTTTCTATGTTTTCTGGACCATACGATAGCGTGAACGGACCCGCTGTGCGCACATAGTTGATGGTCATAGCAAATGTTTCCACGTCGGGATACATCTGTGTTAGCGCCCAATGATATATACTAAGCTGTGGGTCAGCGCAAAAGTCATGATAGTGTTTGTCTTCGCCAGTAGCCCAGTTGACACACTTGCCACTCTTCCAGTCGATTACTTCGTAGAAGGTTGGGTCTATCTCTGTTACGAGGTCAATCGTGCCCTTGACATGTAGTCGTCCCTCTAACGTGCTGCCGTCTGGCATCTTATACTCGTACTCAGCCCACGGCTCCATAATTGGTAAGTCAAAATGTGGCTCAGCCTCTACAATCTTTCGCTTGCGCGGGTCAAACATACCGTCGTAATACTCTAGAGTTTGACACGACCATTCCCACACATCACCTTTATCCCGAGCGGAGTATTCGTGGATACTTTTGTCTGGCGCTGTGTAGTATTCAAACGACTTCTCAAAGAGCCACTCAACAAATTGAGGGTCTTCTAACTTTTCAGGAGAGATGGACACTTTGCCCATAACTTCGTCCACGAAATGTTTTTCATTGTCTTGCAACGCTTTTTTGCCATGAGCTAAACACTCCATAACCTTGTGTAAGATTGTACCCATCTCAGCTTTCTTACCAGACGGAGATGGTTTGCCAAGCACATATGTTAGCATATATTGCTGTTGACATACTGACCAACAATTATAAGATGAGCTTCTAAAAAACGTAACTGGTATTGCCATATTATTACTTTCTATTGACATTGGCTATTGATGTGCATAATCTAATAAATTCATCTTGTTGGAAATCCATTTTCATTTTTTGTACATCCTTGTGTATCCATTGAACATTGCCTTCAACATATCCTTTAGACGAATCTATTCTATCTAATGATGCAGTTTGTGTATGTTTATTGATATTGCTTTCCGTTATGGCAAATTGTAATATCCGACCAGATAAAGCGCAAATACCTTTTTGCTGTTGAAATAATAACCATGCATACTCTTTTGTTATAGCAAACATAAGATTTCTGCGTTTTGCCCCATCTTGAATCCTAAACCAACAACTATCAGTAATTAATCCAACCAAATTTCTTTTTTTATTTGGTTTGTTTAATCTACTATGTGCTCTTGGCGATATATTATGTTGTTGTAATGCTAATAAAACAGACGTTTTTGAACACCCAACTTCCGCAGCAATTTCCCTAGTGGATTTTTGTTGTCGAATATAGTGGTTTGACAAAAATTCTTTAGTTAATGTTGTTTTTAGTGACATATTGGCTCTCCTTAATGTGATTGACTACCAATAATATACACCAAATATATGTTTTCGGTCAGTAATTACCCCTTCTGGTTTGGCAAATCATCAGCGGTACACCACTTCCAAGCATCATAACCCCACTCACGCATCTTTAATGTAACGTCTTTGTTTTGTTCTCCAATAGTCATGTTCGTATTGTCACATACGTAGTCATATTCAGAGTGTGGGAAATCGTCCAATGCAGTCTCGCTCTCGTGCTCGTCTTGTCCAGCAAATGGAGAGCGTAGGAGTCTGATGACTTTACCACCAGCGTTTTGAATGCCCCTCACTTCGTTCGGGAACCTACAGTCAGTGATGACAGCTAGCTCTGACCCATCATCTTCGATGTTTTTGAGACACGCATCTACCCATACGTCACCATATATGGTGCGGAAAATGTCTGTGCCCATGACCTGTAGGATGTTGCGACCGCTCATTGGTTTCTTCCATGAGCCCTCTTCTTTAATTTTCTGGCGCGTACTATCTAACAAGAATGGGTCAAATTGGTCCCACCCAAACTTAGTGGGCGCATCCTTTTGCTCATTAGTGCCATTTACCTGCTCATACTCTAGACCAAAGATAGCACAGGCTGACATTTTGAGAATGTCTGCAAATGAGTATAGTTTACACACGGGCCAAACATACTGTGCCATCAGGTTTTGTATATGTGGGTCTTTACTGGTTGGGTCAAACGCGCCTTCGATAAGCTCTCCATTTTCGCCAACACAAGGAACTATGAGTTCGCCATGTGTGCTAATTTTTCTGTACGACACCATATCGACAGATACCATTTGTTCGCCTATAATCCAATTGGAGGCTGTGGTTTTGCCGCTCTGTTTCTTTCCTGATAGTCCAAGTATTTTAGTCATTGATATACTCCATAAAAAGGTTATGTGTGAAAATGCGCACGAGTGACGTAGTGAAATTTGAATTAACAAACTGAGTCAGTGAACTACGTGCGCTGTGAATTAGAAAGGATACGAGTGACAAAGTGAAATTTGAATTAACAAATTGAGCTATTGAACTACGTATCCAAAAACATACATACAAAACAAGGCTGTGAAACTTGATTAAACAAGTTGACTTTTTGAGTTTTGTATAGTATCTTTTATAACTACAAACAACTCTTTTATTGACCGCGCATATTTGCTTCGGTGCGACAAAAATTGTTGTTCTTGTTCTTTGGTAAAATCTGAATCTGGTACTATAATGTTGTTTGCATCACGTTTACGACCGCGTTTTTTCTTCAAAACTTCCTTACGACTAATCTCATCACAGTCCATTTGATTTGCAATATAATGTCTCATTCCATGATAGTACAAGTTGCTTCTTGCTACTCCACCACGTAGGTGATGAGGTGACATACATAAAATGTGTTTTTTAACAAATCCCCATCCTGGTAACTCACCAGTAGAGTTTCTTATTCGCATTGTTCCATCGTAAGCCATTAGTGTTGACGCAACAGAATATATTTGAGAAAAACATACTTTTTGTAGATTGAATTGTCCAGCTCTATCTCCTATTTTATATTTGCTGCTATCCGTCAATCTAAATGCTGTCTTAGTATCGTCGGATAAATTCTCACAAATTGTATTTAAGTTTTCAATCAAAAATTGTGACAGCATATTGTCGTCTAAAAAGTATCCATCACCACCCAAACCCCTAGTAATGTTCAATATGTTGTTTGTTTCAGCCTTGAAAACATAACCTTCTTCGCGCACTGGGTCTGGTTCAAATGTAGTAGGAGGTTTTCTATAGGAGACCGTACATTCTTCTGTGAATTTATGTATGGCTCGTAAATCATTCTCGTCGTTTTTGTCAAGCCCAGCATAATTACGCGCTCGGTTGGTTTGTTGCTCTGGGAATAACAACAGAACTACATTTTTGTCTGCACACAACTTATAGAATGACAACAGTTCTTCCGCCGTAAACCACTGTGCCTTGGAATATTTGCGCTTTGGAACACCCATGTGGGCATTCTCGACAATCAAGCGCGTGCCAGACACAAGACTATTTGGCAAATCTAATATATCCGCTTTGTCTTTGAGTGTCCATATGGTGTTTGTAGTTGCATTAAATAACATTGCCGAGTTCTGACCAAAATCCATAATTACTTTTTGCATCGTTTTCTCCTTTGAAAATGGGGTGAGTATTTGAAATCGGAACAAACCGACTAACACTCTGAACCCCATATGTAATAAAAACACGGAATAGGATTCTGAAATCTGAACAAACAGACTGACATGGTGAACTCCGTGCATAAAAACCTGCGTCAAATAGAGTAAGGATATGAAACCCAACTAAATGGGTTGACTCATTGAACTCTATTTCACACCTACTCCTCGATTAAATTCCTGTATTTGTTCTAAGACTGGATATATGTCATCAGTCACTTGGTCGGTTTGCAACTCTCCAACATCATCTGCGTTTAATGTTGGAAAGTATATTCTATGGCTACGTTGTAGCTGTTTTTTAATTTCGGCAGCGGCTTCTTTACCAGCATCGTCATTATCCATAATCACAACTACATTCATACACCATGCTGATTCAATGAGCATTAGTTGTTCGTCGGTAAGCGAGGAACCAAAGATGGCCACACTGTTCTTAATACCAGCATCTTCTAATCTCCACACATCACCGGGGCCTTCCACAAGCACCATCGTGCTGCTGTCCATAATATGTTGTCTGGCAAACCACAGGTTATATAGGTGGTGGGCACACTCAAAGCCTGGAGAATTTTTCCACTTACATGCGTTGATTTGGTCTGCAATACGCTCTGGGCATGACGTGTCTGGGTCATGATACCAACTACACTTCTTGCATTGCCCCCAATGTGTTCTGGCTGTCATACCAATAATTGTGTCATACGCCGTGTTATAAATTGGTACTACAGACCTATTAGTTTTTTCTGAGTAACCAACATCATAACGCGCTAGTATTTCTTCACTGTAGTTACGGCCAATGTAATAAGGTGAAGGAATTTCTACGTTTTTGCGGTACACATCTGGTGTCCATACACGTTCTGCAATAGTTTTCGGTCTGGCATTTAGTCGTCGAGTCATGTTGTTGAACTTTTGACGCTCAAGCGTTGCCGCGTCTGGTACAGGTACGTCGGCCAGACTTTTGTATCCAAGAAACTTAGCCATCCAATCTACAGCATAAGTCCAAGGAATTTCATCGCTGTGTTGTTTAGACAACATGGCGTGAACAAAACCTACCAGGGTTTTTCTCCACTTCTTTTCACAGTTACGAGTATGACAACCCCAAATACCACGTACTGTATCACCTTCTGGATATAGATTCCATGCCGCTGGATTATCTCCACCATGTACTGGACATGGACCGAACAACCTTCTATTGCTGCGAGTATAAGTTACTTGCAGTTCAGTCAGCAGGTCTTCGATAGACTCACAGCATTCATCCGTTATCTGGTTCACCAGTGCTTGGCTGTACATCATCGTCTCCAAATGGGATATTGTCCACGTCTTGCGCTGGCTTTTTCTTTTCAGCAGTACGTTGTAATCCAAGTCGCGTTTCGCCTTCGCGAATACGACCACACTCTCCAATAAAATGCAGGTTGATATAATCACCAGCGGGTAATCCTGCGCCATGTCTAGCGCTAACAGGCACCAGTTTCATGTTTCCATATTGTGGTCCTGTCTCACCAATCTCTTCTGGTGTCTTTGTTTTATAGACAGTGAAGTTTGTTACAAGCCACAAGATACGGTCGGAACCAGCAATAACGTCAGTAGACTCGCGGTCAATACCGTCTCTATTCAACTGGATAAGGCTAAACACAGGCACATCATGTCGAACAGCGAAGTTATGCAAGGCAGTCATCATGAAGCCGAGCACTTGATATTCTCTCATGCTGTCATTCAGCCCTTCACCACTCATCATTTTCATATAATCATATATGATAAGACAATCATTTCTAACACCATTCTCATCAAATCCCACCTCTTTTGTAACCCATCTGCGCATAATAGAGATAATCTCTTCAAATGGCTTACCAGATACATTGAGATAGTGTAATGGCAACGGAGCGTTTTCATCTGTTCCGGTGAGAATCTCAGCGACTTCCCTTACCTTCCCTTGCTTAAATGCGTTAAGCGAATACTGGCCAGTTTCAAGCTCGTCAATAGTGACCTTTACATTGTAATCCATGCATAGGTTTGGCAACATGCGAGTCCAGTGGTCTTCTTTACACATTTCAGTGTCAAGATACAAGACTGGGATACCAAGGTTTTTAGCTACGTGTAGACCGATGTTTGCGGACACCATAGACTTACCAGTTTTTGGGCGCGCCCCCATCAAAGACACTGTCTTGCGACGGAAACCACCGCCGATGGACTGGTCGTAGTATGGCATTCCACTGCTAATACCGACAATCTCTACTGGGTTTGATTCTAGCTCGTCTAGGTAATCACGAAGACCTTCACCAATAAGTTGTGGTGTCGAAGTCTCTTCGTTGTGTAGCATTGAACTAAAATCAAACACTACGCTTTCAGCAATACCCAGAATGGATTCAATAGACTCTGTGCCTTTGATATCCTCTAGTGTTAGCGCCGCTTGTTTAAGCTGGTCTCGCAGTAAACGTCCAACCTGTAGCTTGCGCACTTGTGCAGCCCATGTTCTAACGTTTTCTAACAAGACACGTCCGTTCATCAGACTGCGCAGGTGTTGTAAGTCAGACTTCGTTTCAAAGAACGTGTCATATCCAAGTTCACTAGCACATGCAAGAAGAGATGTTTGGTCAAACTTAACCATATCCTTCTTTTCATACATGTGTTTAATACATTTGAACGTTGCCTCATTAAGAACATCGGTAAAGCTACCGCTGTCAATAAAGTCAGCAACATCTAAATATGCATCTTCCCCGTATTGAAATAGTCCAACCAACACAGCGCGTTCAGCAGCACGGTCAGCCATTAACTCTTCACGCATGCTTAAAATCTCCTGTTGGGACGACGCTTTCCATCCATTTCATCTCTACGTTGTTGTCTCAACACTCTATCGCGACCGGTTGGTGTATTACAATCATTACAGCGATACGTGTTTTTTTCCGGGTCTTTATCATATCTGCTAGCCAACATTGGGGAAACCCTTTCCCATTTTTCACACAGGGAGCATTGCACTTCTACCAGTGAACCAGTGTCTCTGTCGGTTGTGCTAACTCCCTTAGAACCTAGCTCTGGATGCCTTGTCACAAGTTCTTCTTGGAATGCTTGCATAGCACCTTTTGGGTCGCTAACATTTTCTCCATCATCACTGAACTGATTTACACGGTCCTGTTTTGCTATTTCTTCTTGTCGACAATACACCTTGTCTCCCTCGCGTTGTTGTATTTTTGCTCCGGTATTTACAACGCGGAAATCTTCCATGTCAACATCACCGTCCTTAGTTTGAATCATATCGTGTCCCATTGGAACAAGTGCTTCTGCTTCTCTTTGTGCTTCAATAGAAGTCTCAGAAACTTCAATCACATTAGCTGGCAATGGATTTGCGTTTGGATTCACATAGTGTTCGGGGTCATGGAGTTCCTCTGGCGTCATAACTGTAGAATTAAGAATGTCATCAAGACTCTTTTGCATTGGCTGTCTTGTTGGTGGCGCTTCTTCTCCAGTGATAGCCTGATACACCTTGCGAATTTCAGACCAATTACCACTGGCTATGCCATCATGGAATATTTCTTTTACTGTTTTGCTCATAGTTTTTGACTCCTCTTTGTCTGTTGTAGTTCAGAAAATGACTTAGCGGCAGCCGTTAGTTGATTGGGTATGTAAGCAAGACATTCAGCTTTAGCTTCGGCATTTGCTATGATTTGATGTAGTTTCATAGCAACGTCATTATCTCTACTGGCCAACAATCTACGGTATTCAAACGGCGTGTACTTAGTGCCATACTGTGTGATTGTACGTGCTATTAACCATTCGATGTATTTGTTACACCAATTGATATCAGCTTTAATCATGTTGAGTTGTAGCTGAATATAAGTGGCCTCTTGGTTGATAATAATAGATGCCTCGCCACACTCTTCCGCGCTTAACCTTCGTAGTTCAGTGCTTGTCATGGTTAAGAAACGTTCAACTTCATTAGCTGGTCTCAATAATCCAAGGCCGACTTCGGATGGATACCGCTTGATAAGCATTTGTATGCGACCGTGCTTTTCTTCTACAGTCTCAGTCTTCTGCGTTTTCGATTCGTTCTCTCCACTCATTATCCGTCTCCGAAAAAGGTAGTATGGCCATGCGTATGTTATTATTCTGACACCAGTCGCGCTTATTTTGGTCTCTTTTATTTGCCTGTGCGAATCCGAAACGGTCACCGTGGAAGTGTGGTACGAATTCGTAGTGCTGCCGACCATGACATTCTATGACAACTTTACGGAATGGTAAATAGAAATCACAGAAAAGTCGGCATCCAGGTATAGGCACTTCCTCTAAAATTTGTTGCGTAGGATACATCTGCCGCAGAAGTGCTCGACAACGCAAGTGTAATTCTGAACGAGGTCTAGTGTCATTAAAATCCACCGTGTGTCCTGATGGAGGCCACGGGTGAGATTTTCCTTTTAAGTCTACAACGCGCATGTTAAGTCCCCAACATTTGATTAAACACTTCTTGTAGCTCAACACGTTCACGCTCAACATCCCTTAGTCGTTGAACCAACTTAGCTTTACCTTGAACCTTGTATAGCTTTTCGTCATAATCTTCTTCGCTAAGAACGTTCTTCATATATGCTAGTTTGAACCATGAACCTGACTGAACTATGAAGCCAAACTCAATTGCCATCTCTACCATTTCGTGCAATTCGTCAATACCAACACCATATGTGATAGTTGATGTTGCGCGTTGTCCAGGTGGGGCAAATGCTGTGGAAGTGGTAATCCAGTCAACACTTTGTCCTATTGGACGACCTTCTTCTGTGCCACCCTCGCGGATAAGCTTGAAAGTTTTACACTCTAGGCCAATATCCATAGCATACTTGATTTTGTTTCCACCACTGGCATGCTTGGCCTTACCAAATCCGCTGGTGTTGGCAATGAAGTGTAGGATGCCTACTAGAACAATGTCATTTACAGGAATAACATTAGACAGTCTCCGACAGAACTTAGACATTAATTTGGCACCAGGGGCACGGTCTTGTGTGCTAAGGTCGTTTTCTATTTCGCCAGATGTGACCAGTTGTGATATAGAATCGATAACTATAACAGCGCCAGGAACATTGTGGATAACGTTCTCTACTATTTCCAGAAACTCCGAAGCTGTAAAGATGTGACTTTCACCATCTTCTCCGCGATAGGAACGAATAATGGTGAGTTTACTTGGGTCTAAGCAGGAAATACCATTGAGGTCTCGCGGCTTGATGCGGCCCTCCACGTTGACAAAGTAGGTGGGCCTACCCATTTCCTGTGCTTTACCTAAAATGTGTAGTGCTGTAACTGTCTTTCCACACTTAGGGTCTCCTGCTAATGTCACTACACTTCCACCAGGAATACCTCCGCCAAGGATTAAATCAACATATGGGCTCACATGAATGGTGTCATTAGTATATTCTGATAGTGTATCACCTGAAATAAACGCTGCTTCGCCATATTTTTTGATTAAGTCTTTGGAAATTTCTGTCATTGTTCAGCCTCTTTCAATTGTGAGAATAGTGATTTCTTACCCGTCTTCTTTTTAGGACGACGAGGTTGCTGAACAGTCGATGTTTTTGTCAACACTTTGTCCGATTGCTGTGCCAATTGTGCGTCATGCGCTCGCTGTTTCTCCGCTAGCAATGGTCCTAATAGCCAATTAGCTCCAAAAGAACGCATCTTCCAACATCGCTTATCTCTCATTGCTGAAAGAATCACTTCAATTGGATGCTTCTTTAGGAGCTTAACGGCCAGCGGCACTTGTCTACGAAATATAGATTCCCAAGGTTCATGTTTCCAGAACTTTGGTTGTAGGTCTTTTTTCTCTGCTTTAGCAATTAGTACGCACAGACATTCAGTAATGTACTGAGCCTGAGTTACCCATCCTCCGTCATAGCGAGACGGATATCGACTTGCATCTGTTCTGTTCTTACCCATACCCTATTATACAGCGAACTAACAGCCTGTCAAGTCCCCAATGAGTTGTTCTGGGCGACAATCCGAGATTTTTTTCAGCCTCTCGTCGGCCACTATTAGCTCTGGTATCTTATACCACAAGCACTCAACATCACCATTGTCGTTTAGACATCCAACCACATGAAAATGCAAACCGTCGTCCATTCCTGTGTGTTGAATTATAGCTCTAGAATAGTAATAAAAAGGTTGTTCTTGAGGCATCTCAACCAAATGAGTTCCAAACTTTAAGAACATGCGATGAATTTTATTCTCAGGATTATCACGTATATATGCATCTAGACGCTTCCATGCGCTTGGCTCTTTAGCGCCTGGACGATTATCGTCTTGGAAGACTCTTGTGCCATCCTTCAATTCAATTATCCATACACACTTATCTATGACAAAGTTGTCTTTGCCTTTCGTGCATAATTCATATTCTGCTGGAATCGACATGTTAGTGAACTTTCTCATTTTTGTTCATAATGTGAATACGTCCCTCTTGTCGTTGTGCTGCTTGTTTTTTGGTGGGTGTATTTACTTTACGTCTGGCGTCAGCCAATTCAGAAGCTCCTGGTGTCATAGCTACAATACCGCGCTCTGGGTCTCGTGCCATTAACTTACCAGCCGTAAGACCAGTTTTCTTTTGAAGCGTCTCCTGGCGTTCCTCTGGTGTTTCATCCTGCTTCATCTCTGGTAAGATGGAGGTTTCAATGAATTTTTCCACAGTTTTTGTGCCAACTCCAGGCATATCAGCACAGATTTGTGCTGGAGTCATCTTGTCATGATTGGCTTCAATGTACGTTTGTTCGGCTTTGCTTAATTCTCTAGGCATCTCTAATATCCCTTTCACATGCTCGTAGGTGTGCGCCATTGCGCGTGACTAAATACTTTAGGAATGACATGATTGCGCGTTCGCGCACACGACGAAATTCCCATTCTGGGCGACCAGTATGATTGGCTATGCGCGCATTTTGAGCACTGTCTCCATATAAACCCCATGGGTCAGACACGTCACCTCTACCATTCATACGCACATAAAATGTATACTCTTCATCTCCCTCAAATTTGATAATCTTAGCATAACAGTGTGGATTATCAATAATACGTTCTTGACCACTAACTCCCACTACAGACTTGGTTGGGATTGGGACTAGACCTGTTTGTCCAGTAATGGTGTCTATAGCCGTGTCAATACCATATCCAACCTCTTCAACAATGTGTGGAATGAAACCGTCTACAGGAGTTTTACCATCTGGGTTCATTATAAATTGATTTTGACTTTCGCTCATACTTCTCCCTTTTCTGTTTTTATGGTGATGTTCTGAATCAACATTCCTGATTCAGATGTGTCATAAGTTGTTGGTGTGTCTATCAAAAGCGTGCGGCCGGACTCTACTTTGCCAACGCAAAATTGTCCACTTATTTCTTCTAAGAAAGATTTGTCTCCACAATGAGGGCATTCTGCTACAATTTTAGATAACATCTGAGCATTAGGTCGGACAACCCAGATTTCAACCAAGGCTTCTTCACAATTTGAACATTTGATAATGACCTTGGAGCCATCTTCTATGAACTCTTCGTCTCTGTGTTCAGCAAGTCCCCTAAGCTCACGATACGTCTCTTCTCGTCCCATTCTTGCTTTATCTCCTTGAGTCGTAATATAACTTCTTGTTTGGCTTGTTCTGGTTCGCGTGTGTCAAGTATAATGTTGTAGTTATCATTAAATGCAGACACCAATCTCCATGTGCCATCTGTCATAGGCTCACACACGGTGATTGTCGTAAGAACAATAGCTTGACATGGTTCATCAAGCTTTGGTTCTACTGGGGGTGTCCTATCTGTAACACGAGTTCCGTCTGATTTTATTGTTGTTTGTTCGGACATTTGATTTCTTCCGTGGTTTCTACTGGGAAGTTTACATATTTGGCATATGGCTCTTTGATGGTTGTTGCGATGTCGGCAATTTTAGATTCAGTATTGCGTGGGATGCGAAACACTATTGGTTCTCCCTCAATAATTGGTTTTGTTGGCAATGAACAGCCGGGTATTGTATATGCACCGTCTTCGTCAAGCATAGACACGCTATGTAGTTTGATGTCTTCTACTTCCTGTCCAAGTATTTCTTTGCGCGTAGTGTCATCTACTTGGTCAACACTCCAATCTTTAATATCGTCGATAGCCTCTTGGCTCATATCACCAAGAAGAATGCGGCGGTTATCCAATACGGCATAGCCATGCTCTGCCCAGCCATAAAATCCTTCGGAGAAATCCCTAGTGGCTTTTGCTGCTTTGTCGGCTGCCTTACCAAGACCCTTAATAACCTCAATGTGTTCTGGTTTAATCTTTATCGCAGATTTAGTGCTAGCCGTTCCGACTAGTTCTTTAGCAGGAGATGGTGTGGGGGTTATTGCCAGGGCCACCGGAGCGGCGCAGACTGCTGCTAACCTTTTTAGAAAATCTCTTCTTTTCATGCGTGGTTCCTAACTATTGGTGATATTTTGTATGAAAGTCCCGGTGATTTATCTGGGTGGTTTTCTACACGACCCATGACAGTGTGACCTTTCATGTCACACATTCTATCAGGATTCAACATGTGAATACAATCACTCATATCTGGTTCAGTTTGTTGTAAGCGGAATTCCTCAATAAGTTCCAACATTTCCTTTACTGTTAGAACATCTTGTGCAGAGTGGGTGGTGGTGTAATTGGCCAACGTATCGTCTGTAAGCCACGCAGGGGGCGGTTCTGAGGCGTCTAAGTCTTTAGGCGTACATGAGACACCCATTAAAACTGCAAGCGCTCCTAGCGCGGACAGGGCCTCTCTCCTGCTTATTTCCCCTCCTGAACATACTTCTTGGTCTGCTCTGGGGTCATCGCTATCACTTCTTTGGTGGTTTTTGTCTGTCCGTCTTTCATCCATTGTGGTTTCTCCGGTAAAGATTCGTTTTCTATGGTCTTTGGCTTTAAGTGGTCAGGTATACGGTCGATAGTTTTCGCCGTCTTATAGCGTTGCTGCACCATATCCATCTCTTCCTTGGACATACGCTTCGCATTTCTTTCGGCCAACTGCCCAACGGTGGTGGGCTCTCCCTTTATTTGTACATGTAATGGCGAGTGTAAAACACGATGCAGGCTTTCCTGCTCACATTCTGGACACACAGTAAATGGGTCATCTTTAATACTTTGCATTACATCAAAGTTTGCGTTACACTCAGAGCATTCATATTCATACGTAATCATTTATACTTACCTATGTGTACATAGTTGGAAAAAGAGCATGGAGTGACAAATTGAAATCCGACTGAACAGATTGAGTATATGAACTCCATACTCCAAAAAAATGGCAAAACTGGCCCATAGTATTATACAAGCCAGCTTCGCCAATTGTCAACTTCCAGGCAAACTTTTTCTGAAAGGTGCTACATAAACTTCCCATTCTTTGGGAATATTACGGTACGTCAACCCAAGTGCTATTTCTTGGGACGTGGGAGTTTTGGGCTTCTTATATGTGACCCACTTACCTCTCACAAGTTTTTTAAGCGGCATCCCCGCTTGTTCTGGTGTGCGGTCAGCTTTTGTGTGGTTACACTTTAGGCATGCCGCTACGATATTTTTCCAACACGTTGGAGTGTCGTTTCCATTCCACTTACTGCGTGGCACAACATGGTCCATTGTTAGTTCGTGTGGAGGAAATTGTTTACCACAGAACTGACAACGGAAACCATCTCGTCGTAATACGTTGGGTTTGGAAAAGGGCACTTTTCTGTGCTTGCGACTTACGTGGTGAGAATTAACAATGACCGCTGGCACTAAGTGCTCATTGCCTTTACCATCTCTCACAGAATATCCCTCGTCGAAATATTCCGCACATGTGGATGGAGGCAATATGCCAGTTCCATTGCAATAACTACATTTCTTTCGCACACCATTGATGAACACGAATCCACGACTGTCGCATCTCACACAGGGTGACTCAAATAGTCTTTTCATTGCCTTTTTCCAGTGTACCGCATTTAGTGGAACGTAATCATCGTTGAGAACCAAAACCTTTGTTCCTTCTGGTACAGGCACTATTATTCCTCCTTGTCTAAAAATTTAATTGGTGTCCAAATTATGCCAGTGTAGTGATATAAAATTGTTGCGGTTTCCAACCATCTAGTTTCATTACCAGCAGAAATTGGCAACCACATAAATTTAGTAACTATTTTTGTATCACCGTAACTAGGTACTGGCCATCTCATTAGAAATCTCCATAGTTTACTTGGAAGCATGGCACTCCAGCTTCCTGTCTCCAGTAATCGACCATTTGATTACGGTCATCAAACACAACTACGACGTTGTATTTACCCTTGACGTGTTCCTCATAGAGTTCGCCCTTAATGACAGCATCCTTACGATTGTCACCTTTGGCTCTCATGTATAGGTCGTCAAATTGAATCTTGTGTTTGTTTAAGAAGCGCAGCGTAGCATCTCTATATTCAGAGCTACGACCAGACATTGCTATTAAGCGCATGTCTGGATTCTCAATACGCAATGCGTATAGGATAAGCAACAGAGGATGATTTGGTCTATCAATCTCGTCACAACGACTTGCGTCGTAAGGTGAACGGTCACCCATAATGGCAGCCGTGCCATCTAGGTCAAAGATAACACAGCCGGGCAATTCATTGCGCGCAAATTCCTCAAGGTCTAACTCGGGGATTGCACCCTTGGCGCTGTATTCACCGTCCGGTGACCATTGACGGGCCATCTTAATGATAACGTCAGCACCAACAGACTTTTCTCGCTTGAGGTCTCTTTCAATACATTCGTCCACGCTTGTATCAAAGGTTTTCACCTCAACCGTAACTGTGCAATTGTTTGCATCTCCAAAGTCCTCAACAAGACAGCGAATATCATCCTCGTGTTTTGGTGCTAAGTTGGTGTCATCAACAATAACGTTCTTACCATCTCGTAAAGCCTCCCAAATGAGGGAGTTGCGCATTGTAAGAACAAACTTTTCGTTGCCCTTGCTCCACTTACCGCCGTCAATCATATCGCGCAGGTCGTCTTTGTTCACACGCTTATACGAACCTTGACTCTCAAGCACTTTTTGCTTTGCCCACGTAGACTTACCAGACGCAGGCAGTCCTTTCAGTATGATTACTTTCCTAGCCATTATAACTTTCTCCTATCTGCCGCAGTTCTGCTTGTGTTCCTGCGGCTAGTACAAATTTCCAGTTGCCGGGCGCAACCTGAAAAATCATCAAACCAATTACGTCACCTTCGTTTTCTTGTAGCCACGCAAGCACGCTTTCATCCTTGGGTAAAATACCTTGTTCAAGAACCATATATGCGTTCAAAGCTCTTTGCGCGCTTGCCATCGTGTCAAGTTTTGCTGTTGTCAACGCTCCAATCATGAGCTTCTTAAAAGCATCAGCTTGGAACTCCAACAGTTTTTCTCGTGGCAAACTTAGCGCGCCTATGAGCCGCATGACTGGTCTCCCCAAAAAGGCTTGGTCGCCTCTGGTCTAACCATTCGCCAGATGGTCTCTTTATATTCTTTATTATCAAGCATCTGAAACATGACAGCCTTGTAGTCATAGTCCTTATACTTGATTGCTAATTGTTTACGTGTTAGAGGAGGATTACGCTTTGTAATCTCCTTGTTTATTACACCACTAACATGCATAAGAATATCCATGTAGGCTCTATGCAACTTATCTTGTGTCGCACGTACCCAGTCATAGAACTCGTCTGGAACTAGCTCCAAAAACTCGTCTATAGACTCATTGTTACGAAGCTTCCACCAAATGTCACGCGCTGTAACATTGGTGATAATGCGATGCAACCGTAGGTATTCCTCAAACTTAATCTTGACACGAAGTCCGTTATCAAATCTGACTACGTACCCCTCGGCTTCGCAACCCATTTGTTGATTTAACACTTCATCAAAATTGGTGAAGTGGAATTCTTGTCGGGTTAGCCCACCGTCTTGCGCCCAAGCGTCAATACCTTCTTGAACGTCTTCTCCTGTATCGTTGTCTAAACAAGTAAGCAGGAAAAGCTGGTCCAGGTCACCATAGTCAACAACTATGCGGTTCTCTGGATATACGATTTCAAAAATGTATGTGGTGTCTGGGCGAAAATCATGGTCCTTGAACTGTTGGATTAGCTCAGTAGCATGTACGGCCTGTGGAGACATAAACGACCCACGACTTGCTACATGTACTTTGCCGTCCCATAAGTACAGAGTACCCATAGAGCCATCGACTTTTTCTGTTGTGGTAAATCCACCCCTGTATAGTTCTTTGTACCGTAGCCCATACAGGTGATGCACATGATTGCGCAGTGTCTTGTATTGCTCAGGTGTAAAAAACTTAGGGAATGGACGTGCCACAACATTGTCGTGTTCGTCTAGAATGAGACCTCGACACGTGATGGTCTCTGGCGTCCAGTGCCAGTCGAATTGACACTGGGGCGTGTAATTGTATATGAATAGTGGGTATTCAGGGTGTTGTTTTACAGAAATATACCCTTCGTCAATTAGTTGACGTACCTTGTCCATATCAAGTTGTAGTCCACACATGTTATCCAATCTCCAAATAAACATCTTTTTGATGTCCTATGTATTGCAATGTTCGGCAATTAACTTACATATTAGAGCACAATATATTACCGTGGATTAGAGGCACTTAGACCAACCACAGGCTGTACACTTAACACAGCCTTCCTGTCTTATAACCGAATCTCCATGAATATTACATTCGGGGCATTGTTCACCCTCTTTGGTGCCATCAGGTATGTACTTCTTCAATACACGAGCTACACCACGAGCGAAACTGTTCATTTCCTTGCTCTCACCAACCTTTTCCAACTGCTGTACTACCCTGTGCATGTCTGCGCCTTCACGTAGCGACAGCGAAGTCAACCTTGTGACAATCTCTTCCATCTCTGTTGTAGATGCCGTTATGGGCGACAGGTGTTCGTCGGTTCCATCGAAGTGAACAATGTAGAAATTCTTGCGCTTGCGTGTAATACTGCCTGTCTTGACACTCTTGGGAATAAACCCGTTCTTGCCAGCGAATACCTCGTAAGGTCTGCCGTCAATTAGGCCAACCAACACGAAATAACTCTGCCCCTTAACGGACGTATGATGAACTTCACACTTAACTATGCGCGGCCTTACGTCTATTATAGCACCGTTAGCGGATTTGTCAAGAGCCTTTTTGTCTAAAATCACGCCATCTCTACAGCCCTTGCGGTAGACCGTGATTCCTTTGCAGCCTTTCTTCCAGGCCGCTTCATATATCACCTTTACGTCTTCAACAGTAGCCTCAGCCGGTAAGTTGATGGTACTACTAATAGCATGGTCTACATGTTGTTGGGCGGCAGCTTGTAGTTCTACTCGCTGTTGCCAGTCTAAGTCTTCCGCACAATTGTCAAACCACGGGGATTCAGTCAGACATTTCTTGCCAGTAATGTCGAGCCATCGTTGTACTTGTGGGTGTTTAACGGAAAACTCCATCCAGTTATCACCATTGTCGTCGATAAAGTCAGAGCGGAAACCATCATCTCCTGGGTTGCCTTTCTTACGACGCACGCTAGACATGAAGTACAGTGGTTCAATACTAGACGTAGTTTGTGTTAACATACTAACAGAGCCACCCGGCGCAGTAGTTAGAAGACCAATGTTTCTACGGCCATATTGACACATGTTTTCCATAAGGTCTTGACCATAAATAACTGTTCCGTCTTCAAACTCAACTTTTTCTTTACGAATACGTTGGAAAAATGGACACTCTTTTTCTAGTTGTTCGTCGAAGATTGGGAATGGACCCAATGTCTCTGCCATTTCAATTGAAGCTGCATAACATCCGAATTTGAGTGTTCTATATACTCGTTCGGTGAAATCGATGGCATCTTGGCTTCCATAAGCAATTCTGAGTGAGGCAATCGTGTCACCCAAGGCTGTAATCCCAGTTCCGGTACGACGCCCAGTCTCACAACTCTTATGTATCCTTTTCCACATGGCGAGTTCTCGGCTTTTAATTTCATCTGACTCCAAATCATTTGTAATTTTGTCGATAATCCTGTCGATACATTCAAGTTCAAGGTCCACGATATCATCATGCAAACGTTGCGCAATCTTACTATAGTCATAAAATTTTCTCCAGTTGAAAGACGCACTGTCTGTAAATGCATCATCCACAAAACCCATAAGATTAAGCAAGAGAAGCCTGCATGAGTCAAGGACTGAGAGTGGTAGTTCACTACATGGATTTGTAGACACCGTCTTAAAGCCATAGGCGGCATAGCAATCTGCGGGACTTTCAGATATGATGCGGTCCCAAAAAAGAAGTCCAGGCTCGGCATTAGAGTGAGCGTTTTCAACTATGGTGTTCCATACTTGTCTAGCGCTAACGTATCCACAATGATGTGTTTTACCCGATAGGTCTGTCCATCTTTGTTCATATTCTTTGTCGCTAGCAACTGCCTGTAAAAACTCGTCAGATAAACGAATGGAGATATTGGCTCCAGTCACCTTGGTTTTGTCTGCCTTGCAATACGCAAATTCCTCTACATCAGGATGGTGAACGTCCAGTGTGAGCATAAGAGCACCACGGCGTCCATCTTGTCCAACTTCTCTTACAGAATTAGAGAAGCGGTGAGCAAAGCATACAGGACCAGTGCTACTGCGAGAAGAATTGTTTGTTGAGGTTCCGTTGGGTCGTAGGAAGGATATATCTGTGCCACAGCCTCCCCTCCTCTTGCTAATTTGTACTATTTGTTCATCAGTCCACATGATGCCACCATATGAATCCAATGGTGGGTCAATGACATAACAATTACTGAGTGTGATGAAACTTGGATTATCGATTCCGTACATGGAACCACCTTGAGGAACAATATATTTGAACCTATCTATGTATCCAAATATTTCCTCTTGTGTTAAACCTGCATCTCCATACTTAGTTTTTTCAACACGAGCTAGCGCAGACGCAATTCTATTATGCATGTCTGCTGGAGTAAGCTCAACTAGCTTCTTATCACTATTTCTTAACGCATACTTGTCTACAAAAACTTTTGCCGCTAATTCATCACCACCAAAATACTCAATACTTTCTTTCAACGCACGTTTATATGTATATGTCATTTACTTATTTCTCCACCCAAATTGTTTTACTACGAAAGCGGTGTAAAGTCTACTCTTCGCACACACACCCGGTCCCTAACTAAAAATTGGGCCACTTCCATTTCCGTCTCACGGCCCTGTGAGTTTGTCGTTAATCGACTATCATTAACATACACCACTTCTGCTATTCCGGCTATAACACAATTTGAAAAACACGAAAGACATGGTTCGTGTGTTACGTAGATAGTAGCACCACGGGGGCGGTGCTCACAATTGAGTAGAGCATTCAGCTCTGCATGAATTACCCATGTGTGTTTGTCTGGTCTAATGTTTGGTATTAAACTGTCGTCTATACCTGGCATCCAACCATTATAACCAACACTAAGAATGTGTTTGTTCTTATCAACAATTACAGCCCCGCACTGAGTCTCAGAGTCGGGGCTGCGTTTGGCTATATCATGCGCTATCTGTAAGAAGGTTGCGTCCCAAGAGGGTCGTTTGTGAGGCGCATGTTTTTTTGACATTTCCAATAGGAGGTTAATAGCTTCGTCGGACAGATTTTCGTGTTTTAAGTGACTGTATAGATTCTGTATCTTGTCCATGGTCATCTGCCGTGTAATTCCTGTTGACTTTTTGGCTGCCGCCCTTGCGACGTTGCTTACGGTGTCGCTTGCGGTCTTCTCGCCTGTATGTTCTACCCATCTTCTTGCTCTAATTCTTTTCGTTCTTTGTCAACAGCCTTCTTGACACAGTGACAAACAACTTTAGATTGTGTCCATTCAGTAGCGTCTTTGTGTCGTGTATCCATCATGAGATAGCCACGACCATAACACTTACATTTTTTACTTGCGTAGAACACCAACAAGTGTGGATTTTCTAGAATATCATTAAGACGTTGGCTCCGCGTCAATTTCTTCTCCATCTTTTGCTCCTAACATTGTTCCGTCTAGTAAAGCTGGTGCTTCTACTACATCTTCTACAACAATTTCTTCGTTGTTGACTATATTGGTTTCTTCTTCCAGTTTTTCAATGCGTACATTACCAAAAGCTCTAAAAACTTCTTGGGCTACACCGGGAATAACACTGCCATCAGGCATGATAATATTACAATATCCGAATTCATTTTTCTGTATGTAATCTACCGGATGAACACTTCCAGACGCAAAAGGTACAAGTGTTTCTTGTCCATCAAATTCAACTTGTAAGTTCATATTTTTCAAAAATCTTACTGAACCCATATGTATTTCCCCTATTGTTTCTTGTTTTTACCGCAGCTTCCACATCCACCAGAAGCTTTTTTCTTAGCTATGGCCTGTGGAACAACTAGTTCACAATAATCTGGCTCAATACGATTAGCAACACCGGCCAACGGAGATGTATCGGGAAAGTGCAAATCCAACTTACCATCTTGATGGCGTTGATATTGCTCTACTGTGTAGATGTCGCCAACCTTGACTGGTTTCTGCGCCTGAGATACAACAAGCTGTCCTGTTTCATCATCAATAGTTGTTTGAACAATTGTGATTATGAAGCTTGCTAAAAATCTAACACTTATAGACATAATTATCTTTCATTGAACCATAAAAAAAAGTAGCGCTGGTGGGAGTCGAACCCACATGGTCAAAGACCACGACTTTTTGAAAGTCGCGCGTATACCGGTTCCGCCACAGCGCCATAAGTACCCCCAGCGGGAGTCGAACCCGCATCGCAACCTTGAGAGGGTTGTATCCTTACCGTTAGACGATAGGGGCACAGCGGTAGTTTTGCTTCTTTGGTGTATAAACACCACTCACAGGTGACCAGGACTCCTACCGCTGTACTGTAGACATCACATGTGTGAGCCATTCAGTCTGCGAGTCCTCAAGTCAAGTGGTGCGCCCAGGAGTCGAGCCTGGATTATTAGCTTATGAAGCTAACGAGGCCACCCGGCCTTCCCACGCACAAGTAGCGACGGGCGGAATTGAACCGCCTAAACATCCGTATGAAAGATGCGTGATTACCAAATCACGTCGCCTCTTCAAGTTCATGTTCTTCATAATGACCGATTGAACCGTCTTCGTGTTCTACTTCAAATGTCAACCCATGTGAGTTATGTTCCTTCACAACCGTTCCCTCGACACCCCACTTTCTACTAAGTAAAGCTGCGGCGGTCCAATCGGTCGCTTGAGGTTCACATTTGATAGTTCGCACTCTTTGTCCACATTGCATGTCATATTCCCTTATTGATATTAAAAAGAGCCTCTTGTGAGAATCGAACTCACCCTAGCGCATTACAAGTGCGCCGTCGTCAGCCAGAGCGAAGAGGCAATGGCGGGATTTTCACCCGCCGCGTATTCTATTATACACCGAAATTACGGATTGTCAACCGCCACCACGGCATATTTTTTTGCAACATCAATTTGAAGCTGCAATATTTTGTCTAACAGGGCTTTTTGCTCCTGTCGTTGCTCGTGTAATTCTCTTTTCACTTCATCAAGTTTTTCAACTATAGCCTTGTCAGAACTGGCTTGTCTAGCAGTATGTGTATCTAGAGCAGTTCTAACTTTAATAACTTCATCATGTGCTGTAGTTTTAACCTCATGAACAATATTAACCATGTCATTATACCCAGCATTAGCACCTGATGCTTGGCTAGAGGCATATACAACAAGGGCAAGAAACACACTAAGCACGCCCATAAATAAACCACCAACATATCTAATGCTCCGAGTACGAGCATCGCATGCTTCTTTGGTGATGTATGGACATTCTGGTATTGTGTCATTTTTCTTTGCCATAGCAATTACCCTTCTTTATAGTAGGTTTAATGAGAAAAAACGCTACTCATTAACCAGTCTTAGATGGGATTGCTGTGTCAACTGGCACCTTACCCGTTGGCAATGTGGTTACATTACCTGGAAGTGCGCGGGTTGCTCTTGTGTGACTTGCACCAAAGTTATCATCACTGGTACTTGAGGAGATAATTCCTCCAGTTGTGTAGTACCAATTTGTGATAATAAGAGTCTTACGTGTCAGCAACGTGTGCGGATTGCGAATCTGCATTGGGTTGCCTGCACTTCTCAAGCCAGTGTATGCTACGCCAGCCAATGTGGTTGTAATATTTCCACCCTTGACGATGTAGTTGCCAGCATCCATGACAGCAAATTGACGACCAGAAAATACTTCTGCCGTACCCACATTTGCTTTGGTTGCAGCAGATGCACCAGTTGCATTGTAAGGCTTTGGTTGCTTTTCACGACCAGCGCCAGTAATTGTCATATCTGGAGCATTAGTCACTGTGTCATTGGTGGTCTCAATGTTACCACCCATTAGAACGGTTGCGCCATTGTCACGTCGGGCATTTGCGGTAATCGCCTTGCCCCACATACTAGTATCAGCAGGATTTTGAGCCATAATATTCACCTTTTTTCGTTGGCTTCAAATCCATGTCCATTTATTCCCACAATACGATTCCATTTTTCCTACAAGATTATACACCAAATTACGCTTCTGTTTGAGCAAGTTCCGCCATAAGTGCGACAGAGCGCTCAACAATATTCTTTATTCCTTGCTTAGAATAACCTTCTCTATGAGCTATTTCTTGAAACGTACAGTTTTCCAAAAACCTTGCTTCTACCATACGTCTGTCACGATTAGATAATATAGATAGGTAATCATCTAATATCATTTTTTGTGATACAGAATCATCCATGGCTTCTACATCACCACCATTCATATGTACTTCACGACCCTTTGTTTTATCTTGTAACGCGCGCAAACATTCCCACTTGATAAATCTATGTAAGGACGATGTAAAACTTTGTCCAAAACTTTCATCGAAATTTTGTAGCGCTCTCCATAGTGCTATATCCCCACAAGCAGTAAGTGCGTCTGGAGATAGTGCGCCGGAAAATGCCCTACATGTATTCTGTATTCTTTCTAAATGAGCCTCTCTGGCATTGTTAAACTCTTTATCACTAACAGCATTTTTAGCAACCATATTTACTCTTCTTCTTCTCTTAATTTGGAGATTGTTTCATAGCCTTCGTCTCCTAAAACAGCGTCGGCAAATCCCTTGTTTACAGCCTCCCTAGCGGTCATATAGAATTCCTGTTTATTGTTGATGGTCTCTCTTAACCATTGCAGCGTTTGCTTAAAATCCATCCCCTCTCGCTGGAAAAACTGGCCTTCTTGTATGCGCTTGGCGTAAATTTCCAACATGACCTCTGTTAACTTTTTTGCCCATTCTGCTTCTGCTATCGTGTTGGTGTAGTTACCACCTACTCCAAGCTCACCATAATGGACTAGATAATCGGCGTTGGGCATCAAAACCCTGTAAGTTGCAGCTTGTGGAATTACAGATGACATACTACGAGCATGCGCATGAGACAAAACCACAATGTCTGACAGCGCTTCATCTTCACAACTGTTCTTAATGGCATCATACATAGCAATCCCATAATTCCAGTCGCCCCCACATGTTGCCATGTGAACTAGAATAGTGTCATTACCCATACTATTCAGTACGCTTAGGTTGCGTAAAAACTGATGACAAACAGCGTGGTCTATACATGCTGTACCCACATCGTCTGATGCCGGTGGACCAACAAAGATTTCTCTTGTGTCCAATATCACGCCAAACGTATGAGCATCATAAACCATTTCACTTCGCTGTGAAATGTTTCTCCTGGGAATTTTTGCCATGTTATTCTCTTTCCTCGGAAGTCAATAATCTACCGCCCACGCTTTCCTGACACTCTTTAAGCAAGGAAACCTTATCCTTGTAATGTTCATCCATTGTGTCTGAGCCAACCACTTCTAGGTTACCATTGGGCACAACATAGATAGCCCAATGCTCAAACTTTTTATCTATGTCTTTGCGCATTTCTATGACACGCTCTGCGACACTGAGTTCTAAACCAACCAACAGTTGATTTTGTTCCTCATTACTCATATCTCTGACTGCCTCTTCAATTGCATATCTAACATCTTGGCTGTTAAATAAACCAGATTTAGGAAAACCGAGACGTGCGCGATACCGTGTATAAACCTCAATGCTTTCTACACCATCAACAGCCTCGATAATTGCTGCGATTTTATTTGTGATGCCAAAGTTTGTGTGCATTATCCAGAAGTCAAAGCTTGTACATGCCATCGAAGCGTCTACGACACTTAACATGCCGTGTGGCGTATGCATAACGGGCTGTCTCTCGATGCTGTGAATTGGAATTGGATTGCCACTTTCGTCTTCCTCGCATGGCCATCCATCCTCCTCATAATCACTCAACAACGGGTCTCTCCAACGCTCCCATGCAAATTTCTTTTTCATGATTACACCTTTACTGCATTGTCCTGCATCATTTGTGCGTAGAATTCAGGAGATTTCGCTTTGGTCATATCTAAGTCTACACTTTCTGTAAACTGACCACCAAGAAATTCTACCTTAGAGAAGAATGCTTTTGTTTCTCTAACTGACATTCCAAGGTCACGACAATTCATTTCAATAAGCTCTCTGTCTGTTCGGTCACTCAAATTGAAATCAACCATCCTTAATACGTCTAGTAGAACAATCTGTTCTTGCCTACTGAAAGACGTGCCATTTAAGACATAGTCATCAAATGCCTCCCAGGTAATTGGCAACCAGTGCTGTACCATACCAGCAATGACTTTTGCGTATTCACGAATTTCCCACTGGGCATGCGTGTCCAGCCTCAGTCTTAGGAAATGCAGTAAGTTTTTCAAATCAATTTTCCAGTACCAATAAGTGTATGTACTTAAAGGCAGGTCTATACGAGCTAGCTCTCGCGACAAGTCAGCACGAAGACATGTTTGATAGAGGTCTACGCTAGTATTACGAGCCCTACCTCTCCCAGAATCAATTCTACTCTGGTCGTACTTGGACACTAGCTGGTCTGTGCTTCCTTGCTTATTACTTTGGTCCTGTGTTTGGTGTCTGTTTTTGTCTGGTGTGTAAAAAATCTGTGGCATTACACTGTAGCGACCACTATATTCATTTAATGATGCAGTTCTGTGTCTCACCCATTGACGAGCCACAAAGATTGGAAGACCAACATGCAACACAACCTCGCACATTTCAAATGGGCTAGTGTGCATATCACGCATGAGCGTGCGAATTAAACCCCTGTCGTCTGACACTTTCTTTGTGCCTTGTCCGTAACTACAACGTGCTGCACGCGCTATAGCGGCGTCATTACCCATCCAGTCCACCACAGCACAAAATCCATTGTCGAGCACTGGAAAATACTTATCTTTTAAGCTATCCATCAGCTAGTCTCCCTCGCGAAAAAACGTTTCTTGGTTGCATACACAAATCGTCATTAAATTGTGGATAGTTGGGTTCTGTTTTGGCAAGACGACCCCACTCTTGAAGGATGCGCACGGCTGTTGCCTGTTGGTTGTTTTCTGAACCATATGCGTGTACGGCATCTACAGTTGGCGATTTCCAGTTGCCGGAAGAAATATTGTTTAGCATCCGAGATATAGGATGTGACTCATCTTTCTTAGCTGCTGTGTCAGGCCAACGAACTATTATTTTGACATTGTCCTGTTCGTCCGCAGCAAAGATGACTTGATATGGAAAGTCGCGCACAACCCCATCACTATCCGATTCTGCCTGCTTTATATGCTTCGTAATGACCTCTTCTAATTCTTTGGTTAGCGCGAGCGTTTGAGAGTTCTTCATCATTCATAAACCTTAGATTTGGGTGTACTGGTATGCCTGGATAAATTTTAGTTTTATAGCCTAAGTAAATAATACGATTCTTTTTTTGGGTTTCGCCCAACGCAGGAACCATTGGGTCAAAAAATCCGTATGGAACTATGTCGATGGTCCTTGGGTCTACGCCCACGGTTTCTTTGAACAGTTCATATGCTACTTCGGCAGCATGTTGTTTATTGGTAATACTTGAGCAAGGAAGATGTAGTACGCCGTCGTCACACTCTATGAAACCACATGTAATATTTTCACTTCCATCATTTGCAGTACCACACAAATACACACTGGCGACTACCTGCACATTAAACTGGTCAGCTACAGGATACCAGTTGTTTGTGTTGTCATGCCAGTTGTCTGGGTATGAGTCAGTCATTGTTTTGCTCCATATGCTCATGGATAAACGCCCGTAGTTTATCGGGCTTCATCGTATCAATCCTGGTAAATGCGCTCGGCAGAATAGCGGCGCTACTGTATAGATAGAGCGAGGCGTTGTCGTCTCCCCCACTATCTATTATACGCTTTGGGGACACCCTGTCAATATAGTCCTTGAGAATATCTACGGTGGTTAGCCAAACTACATTGCCCTGCAACACATGTGCCCAAAAAAACGCCCGCGTAGCCGTAATACCTGACGGCGTACACGAGCGTGTATTGAATACTTCGATTGCAACATTGCCGCTACGTGCCTCATACGCATCAAACTTTACTTCTGTTGTGAAGTGTGTTTGTTTGTACTCAGATATAACGTCATGAGCTATACGTGCTTCCTTGTCAATAGAACTTGGAAAGCCAGCCGATGTAAATAAGTCCGCAACACATTGTTCGGCTTTGTTGCCAGCCTTCAAGTCCCGTAGAAAATTACTTCTTTTTTTCTTCATTTTCAATCGCTGTCCGTATCTTTTTGATTCCAGCGGTCAAACATTGGTCAACACGTTGCCTACTTACATTTAAGTCTCTAGCAACGTCAGACGCCATTTGACCACATACATAAACAGAATTTATACATTGTAGTTGTCGCTCGGTGAGGTCTATGTTGTGTATCAAGTTACGTAGCTCTTGAGCTTCTAGTATTTCATCTGCTGATTTGGACTTTACATCAGCTATGATTTCATATAGCTGACTATCCTCTTCGGCTCCCATTGGAGCGTTCAGAGACATGTGGGATTTAGACATGCTTTTTTGTGATATCTCAATCCATCTTTTGATGCACCAAGAAGCACATTGGTTCAGATATGAGCGCAGTGAACGACCACCGGGGTACTGCTCCCATCTTTGCGCTGCATACATGAGATGTTCTGCAACAAATGAAATTGCATCTTCGTTTTGTAGCATGCTCTGTGCTAAATCACTAGAAGCAAACGCACCTATACATCGCGTAGCCACGTCATGATAATCTTGTACGCCCCAATCTACAGCAGTTTCTTTACTAATGTGTTTGTTAGCCGCTCTTTTTTTCTTGTCGATATCCCATAGAACTACCATTTGAGAGTCTCCTTGTCATGGTCAAAGTTTTCGTTTCGTTACTCTATATTATAGCACAGATTGGGAGTTTGTCAACCCCCAAAGTAGAAAAGTAGGTCTGCCAGGAATCGAACCCGGACTAAAATTTTAGAAGAATTTTGTGCTATCCTTTACACCACAGACCCAAAATTGAACCTTAGCGCCTGCCAACGCTAGGGCGTGATTGTAGTTTTTGTACTTCCTTGGCGCGTTTGTGGTTGGGCTGAATCTCTCTATCGGAGACTAAGCCACACACTTCACATTCGTACCATTGTTCGTAGGTTTCAAAATGTGGTTTTGATGTATGTTCGCACCGTGACCGAATATCATCAGCTTCGGCTTTTAATCTGCGCATTTCACGGTCAAATACGGCCTGTAAATCATTCCGCTGACGCATGTTTTTTGCTAGACGCTTGCGCACAGTTGATGGTTTAAGAAATGGTGTCGCCATGCAATAACCCTAATTTGCCTTTGTCTAGTATATTCTTCAACGATGCTGTCTTGCCAGTGCGATGGTCCTTAACCACACCACGACTAAAATCATACGTGCGCACAACGGTGTGGTCGTGAATCTTGGCGTCTCGATGCGCCTTTTTATGAGCAGCTTGTTGCTGCCGCTTTGATTCACGAAGCCTACGCTCCAACTCTGCAAGAGCAGCCCTGCGATTTTTGTGCTGGTGTCTACCATCTACAGTCACAACAATCCCGGTTGGTTTGTGGGTAATCCGCACCATTGAAGAAGTCTTATTCTTGTGCTGACCACCTGGGCCTTTACCCTTCGTGTACTCTATCTTGATGTCTTTTTTTGGTATCATTTGGTTGTACTGACAAAGTTGGCACATTTTCTATTCGTATTTGCAGCGCTTCCTCTGGAATGAACGGTGAGTACGGCGCTGCCTCTTTCAATTCCTCATACTTAACAGCCGGTCTTTCGATACTTAACAGCCGGTCTTTCGTATATGCCGTTGTATGGGCCTTCACTAAAGACTGTCACTTTGATTCTTGAGGAGTTATAGAACCGCTTTTCAAACTCTTCATTCACGTTGACAATAACGGGTAGACCTGTGTCTGGGTCCGCATGCTGTATGTATTGAACGTCTTCAATCTCATACACTGGGCAGATAATCTCTTTCTCTATCTTTTCTGGAGCTACACAATATGCGGCTACGCCCAAGATGGAAGCAACGAATAAGCAAGAAGAGACACAGCAGACTACCTTCCAGGCCGTTCTATCTCTTGCGTCCAACCATGTGTCATCCTTCGCACAGAATGAGATTGGCGCCACAACACCAGCAATAAGAGCACATATAACTACAGCTATCAAATACATACTAAAATCCTTCCTTCCTAAAAAAAGTGGCTCCGAAGGGATTTGAACCCCCACCGAACTGATTAAAAGTCAGCCATGCTACCATTACACTACGAAGCCTAAAGTAGGGCTGGTGGGATTTGAACCCACGGTCTACGGATTAAAAGTCCGTTGCTTTAGGCCATCTAAGCTACAACCCCACATTACTAGGGCGTGCGTTTCAATCTTGTGATAGTCATGGTAATATCTCTTTCTTTAACCGTCTCTATAAGCTTCTTCATACGTACCGAATTCGTCAGCATTAGGGTCTATTTCTAGAATTGCTGCCTTAACACGCTCGCAGAATTGATTGCGAGTTTCTTCACCGCGAATACTATCCCAGCTTGCGCCAAGATAACGACCGTCCCACTCGCTATACTCCATGGTAATTCCAAGCTCGTTGAGCTTGTCCCATAGATAACCTTCGCCTTCCCAGTTGTCTTCACTAACGCTTGTTCGGGCTCCGTAAATACAAAAACTCGTCGTTGAGCTATTGCTCACAAATCCTCTGCGTGTCTTCATGTCTTTGTCCTTTTCTTTTATCTCCCAACGAAATGTGCCTTGCCACGCTGGGTCAACACACATGTCATAGTGCCACCATTTATATAGTAGCGCTTTCCAATACGTATCAAATGACTGAATATGTAGATTGTGACCAGTCTTGAGAATGGGTTTGCCGGTCTTCATATCCAGTATGTTGCATTTTTGAGTGATTGTCCACATTCTCTTTCCTTGCTAAAAAAGTGGTACGCCTAAGAGTCGAACTTAGCACAGCTTCGTTATCAGCGAAGCCCGCACAGACCGGCGCGCACGTACCGTGTATGTGGGCTCAAAGGGGGTGCAGGAGTCGAACCTGACATTATCCACTACCAGCCCCTCGTATCCCTGGTAAAGACACGGAGTTGTTCCCACAAGTAGCTCCAGGGGGAGTCGAACCCAATCCCAACCGGGTTTCGTAGACCCAGTGCCTATTCCGTAGGTGAAGCCAAAAATGACACCTTAGCACAAAATCTTGTGTCAATGTTGATGACCGAGCATTTTGAGTAGCAACACATTTTCATGGTAGCTCGTCTGTACACGCGCTTGCGAAACGCTTCATCAACTTTGTCCCTGTTATTGGGCGCTACCCCACGTAACAGCACGTTACTATAGCAGTGTTTGTTCTAAGGTCGCCTCGGAACACTTGCAAGATGCCCTTGACTAGCCTCACATGACTCTACCATTCTTGGGCAATGGCCGAACCATGTCCCTTTCGGGTTGACGGTTTCACCTTTCGGTTCCACCCGTAGACACTTCCGCACACTACTACTGTGTTTCACGGGTCACCCCGCTTTCCCAAGACAAATGATAAACCAATATCATAAATTGTCCCAACCGGTACGTCTGATAAACACAGAAAAACCACTATGCCTTACAGGTAGTAGTCCATATGGGGATATGGCTCATACCTTCCGGCTACTTGAGACTTTCAACGGTCCCCACCGTCTTATGTCCCGACAGTTTCGTTGTTATTAGAACGGAAACACGCCCTGCCAACAACCTGTCTTTCACATATGAGCATTCGAGAATGCCCCTGAGCGCCCCGGTATCGAAATAAGCAACTCAGTTTCTCTACCCTGTGACAAAGGGTACGTTTTCGAGAGGCAAGCGTGGGAGTCGAACCCATGATACGAGTTTTGCAGACTCGCCGCCAGTACCGCTGACTTAATCACTTGCCTTTTTTGTAATCTGTAGTAAGTTCATAAGAAAATCGTTGAAGAATGATTCACGAATCTTTGGTGTATCATCGACTGGTTGTGAAATCATTGTGCCTTGAGCCTTAATGGCCGCACCCTGTTTGGCGGCTTTGGTCTTGGCCCCTGGCCCCGTGTAGCACTTCCCTTGCTTACCCCAGCGCCAACCACTCTTACCATCAACCGTGCATCGTTCAACTGGCATATGAACCTCAATCTTCTTTCCACCAGTCCTCAACATCAGTTACTTCTGCTGGAACGGTGGTGCCATCTGGCAATGTAACCGCAACTTCATAATTGGCTTCGTCATGAACATCAATATTGGTGTCCAAGACGATGTTATCCACTTGAATTCTCAATTGAACATAATTATATCCATCTTTTATATTCAATATCTCTTTTGTGGTTTGTTCCCAGTCTTCTGCGTCACTACACTGTAAGTCTATTTGACCATTTTTGCGCAGTTGCATAAACTTCTGTAAATGAGCTTCCAACTCAGCCTTGGTCTTTTTCTTGGCCATTTTCCTGTTCCTCAATCAAATCCTTAAACACATTTACTAACCAGTCTTTTCTGACGCCGGGTTTGTCTTCATAGTGTTTATGCAAACCTAAGATACGCTTACAATTTGAACAAATATCTATGTAAGTGCTGTTAACACAACTCGTACTACCACTAATGGGAAATTTTATCCAATCATTGGGGTATTCTTTGTCACTAATACCCTTACAAACGTCACACTGTAGTATCTTCATTCCTATGCTCCATATCCTATGTGTTTGGTGTGACGCGGGGTCATTAACCTTATAAGACAAAAATAATGCGCGTCATTTTCGTCTCCACGACGGTCATGCGCATGATGCAACCGTCTACGTCACAAGTGGCCCCCAAGGGAGTCGAACCCTCATCTAACTCGTTAAGAGCGAGCAATGTTACCATTACACCAAGGAGCCTGAATTTTCTTTGCGTGTATTTTTCTATGACAATTCGCACAAACAACAACACACTTAGCAATTTCTGACCAGATGCGTTTTTTGCCACTGTCAGCTACTAAACGCGACACATCTTTTTCCTTTGTTGCTCCGTCTGGATGGTGAAAATCTAAACAACAAGGGTCGTTTTCAGGACAGCATGCACATCCCTGTGCTTGTTTGTAGTTATTGATTTCTTGTAGTCTTGCTTGATACTGTTGTTTGTTGTACTTTAGGTAATACAGCTTATTACGTTGGTAATAATCAGCATCGTGTTTCTTTTTACATTCACGACAACGTGTCTGCAAGCCATCTTTTTTAGCTTTGTTTTTGGCAAAAGCAGATACAAGAAGTGTTCTATCACAACCACCACAATATTTCTTTTTCATATATAATACCCCTTTCAAGGTATTATACACCAAAATACTCTTAACTCCAACAGAATTAAGAGTCAAAGTACGAGTAGGGAGAATCGAACTCCTCGTCCTCTGGTTGGAAGCCAGATACTCTACCATTGAGCTATACTCGCAGACGACTGCCGAAACAGTCGAAAGGACGTTGAGCTTAAAGTCGGTCGCCCCCACCGACTATTGTATGGCCACCCCACCTGGACGCTACCCCAGGACTAACCGGTGACGCCCGGCCGTGCGCTTCGCACTCTGAGATGTTATGGAATGTAAGGTGCCCATTTCATTCAAATTATTGGGGACCGCTTTTGAATTGCGTCAGGCTTTTTTCTATCCCCTGTTCCTCACATTCGTTTTTGTTGGTCGCCCCTCCCAGGTGCTAAACTGGTGCCTACTCCCCCATGGGAGCCGTGCGCACTTACACTCAAGGGCGCAGTGGAGCACTGGGTAGTCGAAACCCATCTTCCGCGTTGCAAGCGCAGAGTCCAAACCCCTTGGGTGCCCCTCTCGTACCCTTATTATACACCAGAAACTTGATTTGTCAAGCCACTTTTTTCCGATTTTTTGTCGTCGAGTTCTACGTGTGGCCAGCCTTTCAATCTGTGAAATTCCACAGGTTCTATCTCAGCGCCACAATCCAAGCAGTGATATTTACCCACGAGGGAATACAAGCCCTTAAATTGATAATTGTCATGTTTGCATGTCATAATAAAACCACTAGGAGATATGTTAATACAGTGATAAGCAATAATATGACCGTGAAGAATGAACTGCGCGTATGTGTATACAGGATTTCAATGAAGCCAGCCAACACTGTCAGCACTATGCCAATCAAAACCAACGTGAAAACCACACATTGAGGCATCCACGATATCAGTGGTGTCAACAACAATAAAATTCCCAACAGAGCTAATAGCCCAATACCTACCCCAAACACACATTGCCTCATGATATCACCTCATTTTTTATGAGAATGTACCAGAATCATATCTTCGTATCATATAATCAATAAGTAGTGATGCCAATACATCTATAACTAAAGTCTTTACGGATTTGCCAAAGGGTTTAACCCACCAAGGTAGCTTCGCACCTGTGATTACTGTGTCGTACAGAGCAGATATTGACGCTAAAATAGTGGCTTTCAACTCTATTGTGTTGTGTGTTTGCACCATGGCAATACGCACAAAATCATCTAAAGCCTCTAGCAAATACCTACCAATTACACGGATACTACGCTTACGTTTCTCGTCTACTTTCCAGAATTCCCACCATTCTCGGTTTGGAGGGGTCTCTGTAGAAGTCTCTTTACTGTGCCAGTTCCATATCAAAAACTTCAATTGTTGGTCCATGGACGGACACGCTTTGACTTCTTGGTCTTCTGTGGAAAATACTACTTCTGTCTCATTCATTACAACATCCCCAGTAAAACACTGTCGTGATTATTTATGTCAATAGCCACAATGGTTGACGTACAACCATGCGAATAACAACCGCCAAGCTTTTCATAATGTCTATGTGCAAGCCCTCCCAAATTGAGCGCATCACACGGGCAGATTTCAACTCCGTCTACCACACAATTACCCCAACGTCTACCATCTCTGTCATCTTCAAAATCAACAACATGCCTACCAACAAACAAATGCGTTGGCTTATCTATATTGTTTTCCAGAGCAACATCAAGCATTAGTCTCACTAATCGAATAGTAAGTTTACCCTCTGGGTTGTTACTGTCAAATACAACTAGGTTGTTATCCACACCTTGTTCAATAGCGTCTAATAGTTCCTGGTCAGTAATCATATAATTCCCTTTTGTCTCATAACATGAATCAAAATATCTCCGTGACACAACTTAGGGGCACAGTAGCATCCCAGTGTTTTGTCTTTAAGCGAGGGAAGAGATGCCAATAACTCGGGCGACTCTAGGAGATACCCGAGATATTTGGCACACACCTCTTCTCTTGTGCCGTCTTTTCCAATCTCAAACGGATTGCCCCAACGGCCGCCACGCCCAATGTACACGTCGTATTTTGAGCGTCGTTTGTTCACCACTTTTGTCTGCTGCATGCCGTTAACATATCTACTGTGCCACGATGTAGTTCTTGTTCCTGGTCAAGTCTTTTCAACATCATAGCCGCTATGGTTATTAGGTCTTCTTTGTCAAACTCATGGATAGGAACACCAAAACATCGAAGGTCTCGGTCAAGCTCCATGTCGGCCAAACTTCTTTTGGCTCTTGCAATTTTGGCGAGATACCGAGCTTCATCTTCATCTGCCAAATGTTCTATTGCTTTCCATCCAGGCATTTTTATCTCACAACATTAGGACCAATGCGAAAACCCCAACCATGTGGGCCATAATAGTATCGGAACAACGGACCCTTGCCTTGACCACCCTGACCTGGAGTGCGATGAAATTCTGGCCACGGACTCCATCTTGGCAATGGCTCTGGGCTACGACGCCGTGGGATAATATGTATGTGTGGCTGCTCGCTGTACGGGCGAATAATCGGACGGTAGGGGCGTCCCCAGGCATCACGATAAAACTCTCCCGGTCCCATACTGTGTGTATGTGGATAAATACGCGGTGTGCTATGAACCTCAGAGCCACTGGCTTGTACTGCGAAAAACGTAACTAAAACAAAAACAAGTGAATAAACGATTGATTTCATGTTTATCTCCATAATTAAGTAAGTGAAAGTGAATAACGAACGGTTGCCTTTTGTCCTTCTGGCACTTCAATCTGATACACGCCTGGAGGCAACACCGTGTCTTGTCCAATCCCCGGTGTCATTTCTTCCTCAATAACGCATGTCATTTCAACTGAATCCCCGACTTGAATCTCATTGCCGTTTTCGTCCTGCATAGATGCATCTCCTGTGAATTAAATGAAAAAGAATTCAAAGCATGTATGTAGCCACCATGCGCCAAAAGCAAGAATTGGACAGGCAATTCCAACAATCGCGACAATACCCAAAATCATACCAACAACACCAAAAAAGTCTTCTAGTCGCATGTGATTTTCCTTTTAAGTAAGTGCATCCACAAGTTCCGTTATCTGGATAGGATGCGGCTGCGTTGAATATCCAAACACGTTAAAATCCTGTTGGTACGTAGATACTACAGCGTCCACAATCTCTTGCTTATTGTAGTATGTGCGCCAATCCTTACGACCTACTGTTTTATTGACCCATTCTAGGTCTACGCTTAGGCCAGTTTGTCGCTTGACTTCTTCCCACGACTCTTTCATTTGTTCATATCGACCAACATAGTTGACAATAACTGTCTGTTGGTCTTCCGAGCAAACGAACTGAACCTGCGGTCTAAAATGTAGTCCATTGCACGCCATCAGCGGCAGGCCGCGCAAACAAAAATCCTCAAAGCCGTTGAACTGCTGTAGAATTCTCTGGTCTGCCAAGTCAGTGTAGTATCCCAGACCACCACGAATAATGAATTCATATGCAGAAACCAGCCTGTCGAATGGATTTCTAACGAATGCAAACGTGAAACAGTCTATGAATGCATTTGGTCTCTTGTCACGATAATCCATCGCTGTGGCATGCATGCTGTTAATACCCAGGGCATCATCAATACTACAACCAGCAACCTTCGGAACATGAACAAAGAGAATCTTGTTCTTCATGTCAAACAATGGTCTCTGCATTCTATCTGGCGTGTGTCTGTATTCTTCCGTCATTATATCTCCCAGTCATAAATCTTAGCTCGTTGACGAACACGCTCAAGAGTTGCGTTGTTGTAAACTACTCCGTTTTCAAACACATCCCGCATTACGTCTTGTCTATCATCTGACGCAGACACAGTATTCAACCAACGACCGTGGCTCGACTCTTCCCATACAAGCTTTAGCCTACCAGCCTTAGATTTCTTACCAGCATCTGTGATGGGGTCTTTCTGCACAATGCGCGACTGTCCGCGAACTTCTACTTCGGAACACTTAAATGCAAAGCGCTGTGTGTCACGATTGAGTTTTTGTAGTAAACCGCCACCGGAACCCATAGCCAAGTTATCGGCAGAAATTCCGTCTTCCTTCAATGTTTCCAGAATTCTAGACACCATATCGAAATCGATACCGTCACCCTGAATAACACGCACTTGTGGAGGAAGCACATCGTAACCCTTGTCATTTGTGGTATACCCAAATTCTTTCATGAGCAGTTGGATAACCTTCTTGACTGTTGATGGTGGGTCTCCACTATCAGGACGCACGACAAGCGTACCCTCCCTGTTCATAATATCTTCTTTGAGGGTTTTACCCCATTTGTTTGTGCAGGCATCCCAAATATCGTAGCTGTCGCTCACACATGCAACAAGAGGTACTTCTGGATATGCCAACAGCATATTCTTCATGGCGTAAATTTCATTCGCTCGACCCCAACTCGTAATGGTTGAGTGCTCACTTGCTGGAATGGAAAAACCAGCTATATTACAACCATAAATCTTATCTGCAAGGACCAAAGCTGGAAGTGTATCTGTGCCCTGGAAGTTTACCAAGTGGGCTGCGCCACCCAAAGCTGCTTGTTCAGGACATGTCACACCACGACAACCGAAGTCGTGCAACTTAAAGTCTACACCATTAGGGTCGCCAGTTTCTTTAAGGTATCTCAACCACACCTTCTTCATTTCTCGTGATTGCGTAGCCACCGTACAGGGATACCACACATTGACCAGCAAAGTCTCTAGGTAATTTGTCAGCCAAAAGTGCTTCGGGTCAGTTGCTTCAACTGTCATCATAACATTGCTGACCGGAACGGGCGTTCCTTCTGGCACGGCCTTAATGCGCACGGGCAATCTACCTTCATGCCGCGTGGCAATATCCATCCAACCATCATAGTTGAACAGCGTTGCTCCAAAGTGAAGCTTAGCATATCTAGCTGCTTCCTCAACCTTTTCTTCGGTTACCACATTACCGTGCAGGTACTTAGCAAGGAAGTATTGAAGGCCAAAAAATACAGTCTTGCGCCAACGTGCGCCATCCCTGCTCTCAAAGTAAGAATACACGTTGTTTGTCCCAGCCGGGTACTGCCTATAGTGACTCATTTTATACGAGTCGGTCAACATCATAATGTTATCACAACAATCCAAGCTCATTTTTTTCTCCTACTATCCAATCTTAAATACCCAACTAGAATCCTGAAACAGTTTCGGCTTACCAAACTTTTGACTCAATTCATCAACCGCTTGTGTTACACCTGGATGACCATTGTTGTAGTCATGCCCAGACAAATAACCATCGGGCCTTATCTTGCTAATCCAAGCATTGCTGTCTCTAATAACACCTTCATATGTGTGTTCTGCATCAATATAGACTATGTCGATACTACCGTCTTCAATACGACTTGTTGCCTCAACAGTATCCATTTTCATTTTTACAACATCATGTCCATCTGCACACCAGCGTGATAAACATTCGTCGAATACTGGCTCTGCATCATCTGGACGAACACCTGGAAGTGGTGTTTTATATGTCATTGGTGCCCATATGTCAATAGCATAAAACTTCTGTATTTTACCACTACGTAAAAACACAGAAGCGCTTTCCCCAGCAAAACTCCCAAGTTCTGCCATGACAATATTTGACAGTCCGGTAAAGTCTATTAGGTCTAACAGGCCGTTGGTTTCGGCAGTAGTCATCCTCATTGGATACAATGGCGCTTTTATCATTCTTTTCTCCAGTCTTCTACCGATATTATACACCAGTTTTTCATCCTGTCAACCCCAAATCTCTGACGAACCCAAGATTGTTTGTGCTGCGAATTTCCACGTTAGTTTTTGCGCAGTTTTAATACCCGCGACATTCTCTTGTTTATTATCATGAACAGCTCTCATGTGTGAAACTAAACAATCGACTTGTTCATTTCCTAAAGCCGCCCATCTACCACCTTCGTGTTGTCCTTTGAAGAACACTCCGTCATATGCTTCTTCCGTGTCAGTGATTGGTATGAGATAACAATTGTTTTCATTGCAGAATTCTGTATGGGCCGAGTAATCTGTAGCAATTACTTGCTTGCCCATCGACATCATTTCCAGTAGCTCTAGGTTCCAGCCTTCACCACGCGCCGGAAATACGCCACAGTCCGCTTCTGCCATAACCTTAGCAACCTCTTTGTGCGACTGAACACGAGGTAAGAAGTTGATGCGATGGCCCATCTCTGTATTTCGATACATGTTCTGCCACGCCTTGTCATCTTCCTCGCTAATAAATGGGTTGTGGTTCATCATCCACAGGCGCACACGGTCTTTGGGGTTAAACGCTTTCGAGAATGCCTCTGCAATAATGTCGTGCCCCTTACGATACTCCCACTTGCCCACGTTTAAGAATGTCGTCCACGACGGGTCTGGCTCTCCAACTTGTTCGTTAAAAATTTCCCTATCAACTCCCAGCGGCACCACCTCCACTTGCTTACCGCCAAGGGGACAATTATCCAAAACTACCGTCTTTGCCCATTGTGAGCAAACAAGCACAACATCCATTACACTAACTTCATTTTTTTCAGCCTGGGTGAACCTATCAAGTTCAAAAATTGGATAACCAACATGAACTCCCCGACCAACGTGTTGCGCAAGGTCATGTTGATGCCAGATTCTTAAAGACGGAGCCCGTGGATAGTAGTTGTGTTTCTCATTATACGCACGTTGCACAAGAGGCATGAGAGACGGGTGACAATCCACTTGACCAATAGGCCACAACTTTACATCGACGCTTGCTGCGCAAAACTCTTTGAACAAGTTTGTGCCTACACAACCGTATCCCAGTGTGTTAATTGGGCATGTCAGATTAAGACTTTTGAGCATTCAAATGCCTTTCCATTGCTGCTTTGTTGACGAACAAATTCACTTCCATGTTAACAAATCCATTTTGGTCCGAATTTGTACGTGCGACTCCAATTGCATGACCAATATGCTGTGTTGTAAGCTTACCATCATTGTTGTAATACAACATGTCACCAATTTGCACTTGTTCATCAAACTGTCCAATCAGCAGTTGCCCACCCTGAGCAATGCGAACCTTACCACCTACTTGAACTTCATTCTTGTGGAAGTCCAAGTGGCGTCTTCCTAAATCAGCGTTGACAACATTATCAAGTAGGATACCAAGTGGTTGTCCACCGTGTCTTCCTGGTCGCACAACAGCATATTGATTACCAACCATGCTGGGTTCAAATTTTACAAGTTCTACGACCGAGCCTTGTTCTGCTACCACATCACAAAAACAACAGCTTAGGTCAAGTGGAACATCCTTCATTTGAGGAACTTTAGCCCCACTCTGTAACGTTGCATGTTGTCGTATTAACTCTTGAGCAGGAGATGGTGTCTCTGCTTTTGAGTCATCAACCGTGCGTGTTAAAGCTGCCGCAGGTAATAGTGCGGCACAAGCCTTCAAAAAACCTCGTCGTTCCATTATGTATTACTCCTTATTTCTGTTGAATTTTCTCCAGCGTCTTCGTAGTCATCAATAACCTGAACCATTCTTTCCATACCAATGTGTTTGTATGGTTTTCTTAAAACGCCCTTGCGATTAAATGCTAAAAAGTTCACGCCTCTGTGTACCATTTCATTGATGGCATTTACATATTCATTGTTTGTATCGTAATACTTGTAGTCATCAATACGATTAAGCGTATCCATACCAACAATAAAGGTTGCGCCAGGAAATAGTCGTGACTTCTTAACGAACAGTGGCTCTTGAGTTAATACAATCCCACCCAAAGCTGGGTCGCTCTCATACTTACTAAAAGAATCTATTCGATTTCTACAAGATATCCAATCTACAGATGGCTTGGAACAATTTCTTATTGAAATCTCAAACCACACTGGCTTACCCGCGAGTTCATAAGCCTTACGTGCCACTTTAATGTGTCCATCGTGTGCTGGATTAAAAGACCCAGGAAAGATAAGTGCATTTTGACCAGGGTGACCGTATGGTTCCTTGCATAGAGGCACATAAAACTTACCCTGTTTATCCATATCCCATGTTGTAGGTGCTGTTTCAGAACCCCAAAATTCATCTGTATCTATAGATGGATTCAAACAACTAACATTCAGATATTCAGCATAAGCCTTTAGGATAGTTTGCGAGGCAACTCTTTCCTGCTCATGCCTATCTCCATATTTAAGCAATACAGTGTGTGATGTAGTTTGTTGTTTGCCATGTATAGACACATAGATTTTGTGTTCACGACCTATGCGTTCTATGCCGTTTTTGCGCAAGGAGGATGTGGCTCCAACACCAATTACATTGCTGTGTCCAGAAATCATCTGTGCTCGTTCATACGCACAAACTGCAAGCTGACGCGATGCTTCCGGGGAACAAAACTTGTTTGGTTTGTAGCCGTTGAGCAATTGAGTAAAACACACATGTGAGTATGGAACTTGTGCGTCAAGAAAGAACGAAGATGCACCACCTCGATTCAATAGTGTTGAGATTACCTCAGAACCACCTCCCGTTATATAGAATACGGTCGGAGTTGCTGCCTCTTGGAGCTTTTCCAGGGTTTTTGTTAGCATCGTTAATTTCCTTCCTTGCTTCTCATTCGTTTATGTACTTGTGCTAGAGAAATTGGTTTATAGTCGTGACAATCTACACCAACGTCGAAAGATTCCTTGTATTTTGACAACGTACCATGACTGTGTCCATACAAATGCCAAGAGCCATGAAAAGAGGCGTTCCACACACGCATACTGTAGTGACACAATACAATCTTCTTTCTATTGGTGATATCTAGGTCATATATTTTGTGTACACCATGAAATAGCTTACGCAAATCTTGACTGTCTTCTATTCTACGGTCGTGGTTTCCAAGAATCAAAACCACTTTCTTACAGTTAATCATGTTGCGGAAACCCTCTATCCACATAGCATTTCCCCAGGAGAAATCACCAAGGTGATACAATGTGCCGTTGGCAGGAACACAAGCATTGATATTATCTGCTATGGCGTGTGTCATATCATGAGCATTATCCCACGGCCTGTTGCAATACTTGATAATATTTGTATGCCACGCATGTGTATCTGACGTAAACCATATGTCCTTTTTCATTGGTCCTCTCTTCTGTTTACGAAGAATGCCTTAATCGCAGGCAACAACCTTTTTCCTTCGTCGCTAACGCGCCACAGCCCATTTTCTTGCTTAACCAAATCTCTACGTGGGTCATAATCCAGTTCATTCATAATATCTAGGCGTTGTGACGATGCTCTGTTGTGTACACTACCATGCCACAAATGATACACGAAGCTTGGAATACATGCTATGCTAAAATCAACCTCATCACAGAAACGTTGTGACCATTCAAAGTAGTTGCGAAGTTGAAAGCGACTATGTTTTGCGCACAAATCCCCAGCATACTGTGAATATGTAGCAGCGCGAGCCATTAGGATATCAGCACCCCCAATGATAGATTCGTCGTAGAATTTAACCTTGTCTATAATTTCTCGTCTAATACCCCACGACATACCACATAGACCATCTGGTTTCTGGATACTCTGATGCACCATACCACATATGTAACCATACATGCTAGCGCAATCATCATAACGAGTTGGAAAACTGTTTATATCAAGTTCATCAACAAACTCCAGTCCCTTTGGAAGATTAGCTGCGAAAGAAAATCCCTGCACCAAGTTGTAGATTTCCAAAGCATCGCTCATTTTCTGATGCCAGTCATCAGCTTGATACAATATGTCTTGGTCTATCCAACAAACTTTGTCACAGTCGTCTGGCAAGTGTTCTAGTGCTAGATTTAACAATGCTTCTTTTTGCCACAGAATATCATTAGATACCACCTGTACAGCTATCTTTTCCTCTGGAACAATATTCTTTAATTGAAAAGCGCGGTCGTGTAATGCAGCTTCCGCAAACAGAATATTGACACCTTGTCTATTCATACGTTCGTAGAATATAGCCACGTTTTCATCACGGCTAGTAAGCCCCAATGAATTAAAATACGGACATATACACCACAATGAACCCGGTAGAGATTTCGGCCTTTTATTAGGCGTTGTCATCCGGCGTGGTTGTTGAGTCTGATTCTGGTTCTGTATTGGCTGTTGTGTCATTTCCTATTATCCTTCCTTTGGCTTCAATCCAAAGTTCATTAAAATATTCATCGTACTGTTCGTATAACCATGCAAATTGTGGCGACCTAACATCACCAGGAACAGACGCAAAACTACGTAGCGTTGGCCCCTTGGTTGTATTGATAAGGTCTATACGCATATATGGTTCTGCAATTGCAGCGGAGATTCTTTCAGCAGTATCGCATAGTTGTTGAATAACAGTAGCGTCTGGAATTAAATGAGTCAAATCGTTCTTTGAAGTTGAGCCCAACTGTGTTTTAGATACGTCAAACCACAATGTATCATTTGGTGTTATAGCTTGAATACACGCTACTCCTACTTCTCCACCAAATGTATGCATACAATAAGCTATAGGAATGCCCAGTTCATTACCACATAAGGGAAATTCCTCAAACAGAATATCAGCGCCAAGCTTCTGAGCCGCATCTATTTGAGCTTGTATTACATCGCCTGGAAACTCATGCTTATTACTGTTAAACGAAAACAACCCATTATCGCCATCGTCTCTAACATGCATATATGTGTTTGTGTTGACATATATTGTTGGTCTAACAACAAACAAGTTGGGCAGCCTTCCGCTTAGTTCATCCCATGGCGGTACTTCATCTGGTGCGAAAAGCCCGTACACTTTTGGGCGAATGACGTTGGCCTCCATTGCCGTTCCATATACTTGAGTCATGTCTTTGTATTTAGCATAATCTTCTAAGTGGTTAACACGCTCCTTAACCCTATTTATGAATCCCATTTATGGTTCTCCTGTGTAATATAGTCCCAATAATGAATGATGTTGCTGCTAGATGCAAATTTACGCGCAAAAAATGCAGTAGAATTTTTGAAACGTTCTACATCTATTGGATTAAGCTCACCAACATATTCTTTTGGTGTTGATTGTACTTCTGATATCCTACCCCAATTTACATCAGACTGGTCTGTGTGAATAACGTTATGCAGTTCGCCAAGATGACACATGACTGTACTAACATAGTGTTCGTCTGGCACTACGCATCGCGCAAAGTCTCCTGTAAAATTATACCGTATGAGAAGCTCTGCGTGGTCTCTTGTTAGAAACACCCATTGAGAATTTTTTCTGAAATGCTTCTTTGGAATCGTGGTGGTCTTAGACATGCGGTTTGTCCACTGTGTGGTGTGACAAAACCTAGATTTGTTTTCACTAAATGCTATGTCATAAATTTTGTGCCATGGTTTAATTGGTACGCACGAACCAGAGCAAAACGCAACACGTTGCACATCTGGGTCTCTTAAAGCATATCGTATAAGCTCCAATTGTGCTATTACAAGACCAAGTTTACCCCACATTGTAGATACCCAACAGGGAATAAGATTGTCTTTTAGCCATGGTGTGTGTGTTTCATCTTGGTTTGCGGCATGACAACAAATAGTCATTGTGTCTTCATGGCCTTTGAAGTATTCTTCCCACAGACGTGGTTGGCTCATGTCACCATATACTAAAAATGTATAAGCAATCTTTGGTTTCATATTAGTCCTCAACATAAGCAAAACACCCACCAACCCTAATTAGAGATTGATGGGTGTCTGTTGTTCGTCTTGAAGCCTATACTTAGAACGGGATATCTTCATCACCACCGGCCTCATTGTTGTTTGCTGGCGCAGAGGTTTGCGCAGAAGTAGGAGCAGAACCACCGTTACTACCACCCTTCGTACCAATCATCTGCATGCGGTCACCAACAACCTTGAGTTTTTGTCGCCTCTCGCCGTCATCTGTCTCCCACTGGTCCAACTTGAGACGACCCTCGATAAGGACAGGTGCTCCCTTGCTCAAATATTCACCAGCAACTTCGGCGTTGCGACCCCACAGTGTGATGTCAACAAACGTGGTTTCCTCAACCATGTTGCCGCCCTTGTCTTTGCGCTTTTCATTAACTGCCAAACCCATGTCAGTTACAGCGGCTCCACTTGGCGTGTATCTTAGCTCTACGTCTCGGGTAAGATTACCCATGAGAATAACTTTGTTAAAACTTCCAGCCATGTCTTGAATCTCCTTGTTGAGTAAAAGAAAAATATTACTTGTCGTCGAACTCACCAAGCAAACCGCAAGATGGACATTCTGGAACCCAACGGTCGTTATATGACCATGTCATATTGTGTGTTGTTTCGCTATCAACAGTGAAGGCATCACCGCACTGTTCGCACTCAAGTTCACCAACGATGTAGCTACCGTGATGGTAGACTTCTAGGACTGTAAATCCTATCCACGATGTAGTCTCAAGTTCCATGTTATGTACCCTTGTGTTCAGAGTGAGTTTCGTTTTGTCTACTGTATTATACCACGGATGTGCGCTATGTCAACCCCTATTCACAAAAAAAGTGTCGGCGGCGGGAGTCGAACCCGCCAGTGACCAAGGTGGGAATCGAACCCACACGCCCGAAGGCACGGCATTTTAAGTGCCGCATGTCTACCAATTCCATCACTTGGCCAAATTTTGGTGTATAATTAAGTGTGCGCCCTTATGTGTCTACCAATTATGAGAGGATGCTATGAGACAATATCGTAAATACACAGAAGCACAGTTTATCGAAGCTGTGCGAACATCCACTTCCAAACGGCAAGTGTTGATAAAGCTGGGGCTAGCCCCACAAGGTGGCAACTACGCCACTGTCACTCGACTTATTCAACAACTTAGTTTGGATACATCACATTTTTTAGGTCAAGGACACGCCAAAGGCAAAAGGTTTGATTGTAGAGTCAAGCCAATTGAAGATTACTTGTCTGGCAAGCGAGACATTAAAAGCTATAAGCTCAAAAAAAGACTACTAGACGACGGCTTGTTCCAACATCGCTGTTGTCGTTGTAGACGCACTACCTGGATGAAACAACCAATCCCACTAGAGCTTCATCACATTGATGGTAATTCTAGCAACAATCAACTTCACAACTTGGAACTATTGTGTCCTAACTGTCACGCACAAACGCCCAATTATCGTGGTCGAGGTATTTAGACACAGACCTACACTGACGCTAGAAGCATTTTCCACGCTTCTTCTTCTCGTTTTCTAGCAAACTCCTGTTCCATCACGTCCATAGCCCTGGCGACAATATCCCACCGGGCATCACTGGCGTGTTCCAACATGAAGTCTACGGCCCCGCCCACGTCGGGCAGCTTTGGAGTTTTGACCTCTTCTTTAGCGGGAACCTTCTTGTGCGGAATCGTGTAGGCAACATAGTTGTCGCCCTTCACTACCACTGGTTTGTCGGGAACCGGCCCCATCTCAATGGACTTGTCAGCACGAAAGATACGCTGCTCTTTTTCAGCAGGAGAGGCTGCCTTCCCTGCTAACCCCCCACACGTAGCCAGCGCTATTGCACCCAGCGCATTTTTCAGGAAGTCTCGTCGTTTCATGTTCCCATAATCTCCGTGGCCTTGGCTATTGGACCATCCATAGGAATGTCTGGCCCCCAAATGAGGTCGCCTAGAGACACTTTGTGACGTGGGTTGTCTTCATCCTTGGCGGGCATTGGCACGTAGGGGTCGCAAATGTATAGCGAAATGTCGCGTGGAGACACGCCATGTTGTTCCGCTATTGCACAAGCCTTCTTGTTGAGTTCTTCTAGTGATGTGACCGACTCAGTGAAGTCGTAGTCGGGACCAGTAGCAAGAACCTCACCCATGTACACGTCGCCGTCATCTACGATAACACCGCTCACACCCCACAGGTCTTCGTACTCTTCTTCGGTAAACTCCTTGGCGTTTTTCTTGATACCCAAGAGAACGAAAGAAGAAGTGCTGCTGTTGCTCACAAATCCAAGTCTACGTTTCATGTCATGTTCCTTATACAAGTCCTGTTAGTACCGGGAGGGGGAGTCGAACCCCCACGGCCTTGCGGCCACCAGATTCTAAGTCTGGCGCGTCTACCAGTTCCGCCACCCCGGCATATCACTTTTTCAACCTGATGATAGGCTTGAAGCCTACGACTTCGTACTTCTTATTGAAGGCGTCACGACGCCGACAGTATTCCACCCATATTGCATTGTCAATATCTCGTGCGCCATTAACACCACTATAGACAACGTGATGAACAATACTGTTCCAGCATGAGTCGCAAATATCTGGCAGAAATCTTCCTTGGTGTGTGCTGAGGTCTCTCTGCTCAGCAGAACAACCACAACAACCACATGTTAGCCAGTTTATCATCGACGCCATGCTTCAATCCTCCAAGAGCCCCAGGTGGGAATCGAACCCAATCTTCATCCTTACCAAGGATGTGTGCTAACCTTTATCACTTCTGGGGCTTACACTATCCAGTTTTTACTAGCAATAGCCCTATAATTGTCATGGCCACTCCGCTCCATTGCCACAAACCAAAGCTTTCTGTTTTACCATATGCGGCAAGCACAGCTACGCAGGTAACCATCAATATGCCATCAAACAACAGACCGTCGAATAACAGGCTTTTTGAATACCGAGCCACCACTGGCCATAAACCAAACGCTTGTATCAACCACATATAGAACATTGGTGCAATAGCCCGTGTATCGTTTGCCCACACTGAACAGTAGTAGTAGAATACTGTAGTCAGTATTAACACTGGAACCCACCAATATAATATCATGTGCTGTCCTTTAGTGGAGCCGATGGGACTTGAACCCACAACCTCTTGTCTGCCAGACAAGCGCTCACCCAGTTGAGCTACGGCCCCGTTACTTAAATGTGTCATCCAACAATAGGTCAAGAAATGTTTTGATTTCTTTATACACTCGACCTTGTGTCGTAAATCCCCACCGCTTTGTTGCCTTTTCCTTAACCCACTCTCGCAAATCAGTTCCAAATTCTGCGCTGCGAGCCTTCCAACCACAAACCATCTCAGCAACATACACACTAGGCATGTTCTCAATCCCCTCCCAATATTCTGGGTGGTGAGGATTAGTCCTCGTGTGTTGTTCTACGGCACACTGAAAACGTTCTAAGTTATTTTCCTTAGATGATTCGTCCAGGTATTCCCATTCTATGCCACGAAATTTGCTGTTGTCGTGCAACATGCTGTTAGCAAGGAGAGACCGTGCGAAGGTGTGCTTCCCTTGCTCAATAAGACGCTCAGCCAACAGCGCGCATTCGTCCTGCACGTTGTTAATATGGCGCACGAGCGCCCTGATAGGTTTTTCTTCGTCAGTCATTACCAGAATTTCCAGAATGGTTTGTCGTTAGCTTTGCGTTCAAGTAGCCGCTTAATACACATATCAATGTGCTCGTCAAGCTTTTTGTCGATAATGCCAGCCTTGAATTCTTTAAGCTCTGTAGCTAAACAAGCAATGTCTTTTTCTGTGAATTTCATAAATTTCTCCCTTCTGAATACTATTATACACTAAATCTCGAAAATGTCAAGCCTAAATCCACCTTCTTTTTTTACAGCCGTTCTCGCCGGGGTGAAAAACCTTGACGTTCGTATCTACACAAATAAGCCCCTTGTGCTTACGAACACTAGAACACAATTCCCTAAAGGCCCCTGTGCCAAATGAAATATTATTATTACATAGAAAGTTTGCATCCATAACTGCACAAGAACCAACAGATGACATTCTTACTATTCGCTGCTGAGGTATTAGGCTTGCGCTTGCCCATGGTTTATCTTCTGAGTCAACAAAGCCCCAAGTATCATAAAATCTCTCTGTGCTGTTCTTCTCTTGTAAAAAAACCAACGGCGCTACTATTGCCGCTTCTGTTTCCTTTAAGGTCGTCAGTAGGTCTTCAATAACGTTGGGCTCTATAATTAAGTCTGATTCTATCCAGGCTATATACTGACATCTATCCTTTAGTTCGTTCAACACTCTATTTGCTATTGTTGATAAGTATGATATTCTTTGTTGATTTGTGGTGGACTGCACAGTGGTACTACATTGTTGCTCACAACTCAACAATAAAACATTGTTCATTCTATTGGCATAAGCTTGTAATACCATGCGTGTGTCGTCAACAGAATGGCCCTCTAGAATACATATAAGCGGCTGTGAACATGTTTGCTGCTCTATCTGCTGAAAGTATCTATCTACTTGGTTGATGTGAATACCACACCATTGTTGACTGTCTCTGAAAAGAGACCCTATTCCAATTTCCCACATTCTTTCGCCTCGGCTAATGACACATAGCTTCTATCATCAATTAGAACATCACATATTGGTTTGCCACATATCAAAACGTGGTATTTCACACCATGTCTTTTTAACCAGTCTTCCAACGTGAGTAGTTCTGCCCATCCACACGCCGTGTGTAATGTTACATGCCAACCAGAATCATACACTGCGTTCAATATGTTGATTTCAGATTGGATTGCTGGAGCCAATGGTTTGTCAAACGTTGGACTTTCAACGCGGAGTACCCCATCTATGTCACATACTAGACGCTTACGCTTGGAAGAAGTGGTCACGAAATGTTCTCCTCATATAAACTCCATATTGTGGTGCGTAATGTCCACGCAATGTTCTTATTGGAAGCCGACGACATATGTGGTCTGTAGCACATTCAATCATATTAAAACCAGCCGCATGAGACAGTGTATTGCCACCGCCAAAACGTGCGTTTACTTCAAAGCAAAAAATTGCGCCATCACCACGCACTCGAAACTGCGCACAACATGGTCCATCTATTTGCATTCGCTCACCAATAGCTTTGGTTATGCTATGCAGTTCTTTGTTATTTACCGTTACACTATCTACTACCTCGCCACCAGCCACACGAAGTCTCTGTCTGGGCAGCGTACCAATACAAACACCATGCCGAAAATAGGCATCTACAGTAAACTCGTTTCCTGGTATTTCTTCTTGTACCACAATGTCATTTGAGTCATCAACACGATATGGTATAACCATTGGTGGAATGTGCCTAATTCCCGCAGAACCACATCCAAGCCGTGGCTTTATAATTAGAGGTTTATTTACTTGAGGTGACGGATATATGTCAGGAAAATGATTTTCCATCCAATCGGCAAACTTGTGTTTGTCTCCACATATATCTATTGCTTGCGGAGATGATACCAAGATGTTATCATGGTCCATTCCGAGATATGCAGCTTTTGGCAAAACACGCTCATGTAATGGAATAACCAAGTCATAGTCGTCTACAATATCTGACAGTTGTGTTTCTTGTGTTAAAAACACATGGCTAACAACTTCTGAAATTGGTACGTGTCTATCTGTTTCATATGCATCTACTGCTGTTGCAGAATTGCGAACCAGCGATGCGAATGCTACACGACGACCGGCTCCTACTAATAGAATTTTCATAATACAAGCCCTTGTTTTTCAAACAGGCTTCGCCATTGCTGCGCCAACACGTCTCTGCCATAAATACTAATTGCCTTTTTTCTACCTGCTTCACCCACGCGCTTTGCTAAGTCATGGTCTTCCATCAACATGTTGATACAGTCAGCAAGCTGAGGGATAGTGTCTGCATAAAATCCATCCACTCCATTTTCAACCAATTCTGGAATTTCACATGATGTAGAGCCCCAAAGACGAGGTCCAAAACACACAACTGGAATGCCCATAATCCATGCTTCAACAAACGAATATGTGTTGTTGGCTCCTGGCGTTCCGCTGATTAGACATACTCGACTCTTTTGTAACATTTCTATCTTTTGTTTATGAGAAGCAAAACCGTGTATGAATGGAGAACCCTGGCTAAGTCTCTGTTGCGATGCAGCGCCATAAATGTTAACTGGATATGAAATTCTAGAACATAGCTTGTTGACATTTTGTAAGCGACTGTTTGTTCCAACTGTGGTGTTGTAGTTATTACTAAACATTACCACGCTTTTGTTTTCACCAGTCCATCCTGATATTTCATGTTCGTCTCTGACGACCGAGCCGCGTATACAAGCGTCCATACCACCAAACGCGCTTGGATTTCTTATATGTTCAGTTGGTGAATTACGAATGGACACGGCTCCGTATCTTCTGATGTTCTGAATTAAACACTCGTCGTGGATGTCATGCATACCAAATGTTTTTAACATTACAGACGCGCCATTAAAACTATGCCAGTTGGATAAAACCGTTTTTGCAAAATGAGCCACTAAAACTGCATCAAAATTACTTACAAAGTCTGGTGTTAGTTCCCACACGTTTTTTACAGTAGTTCCAGTATAGTCTTTGTTTTTTTTGCCAATCTGGTTCTTTGACTTATCAGAGTGAATTGTTGTTGCCTTTTGATATATGTCTGCAAACTGCCTACGTATTTCTTTGTCATTTTCTCCAAGTGTTGGTCGTGTGATACACGGCAAATCTCCTGGTCTATCAGTATTCCAATAATACCCAGTTGAAAACCACTCGATACCAAGCCTGTCCCACATTAGACAATCGTCTGCTTCTTGTAGCGGGTGACCACATGGAATATATAGTAGGCGCATTTTATTGAAACGTCTTGGTCGATACACAGGCAAGGCATACATTTGTGTCTCTTCCCAATTGTTTTGTCTGGCGCTACATGTTGCATAATGTACGTTGCGCAAAGCAGAATGTGCCATGTTTATGCTCCCCAATACGAATTTGTTTTCTTTGGTGTCATATAGTCTTTGTACCACAATGTCAACAACTTGTCATATTCGACTGGAATACACGCCTTTGTTCCCAAAAAATCTACCCACAGCCTTTCATCTGTCCACGCAGCCTTGTTGTCTGGTACAGCAAAGCACTTTTGAACATGGCCAACCATATCACCATTGCGTACATATGGATACACGTCAATCCACGGTGCGTTTTTACTCAATAACGGATGGTGTTTAATCTTGAACCCGCCATCCCATGTTGCACACACATTGTTAATCAAGCCCTTTTTGACAATTTTAGGAATTACTTGTGCTACCAAATGAGAGTGTTCTTGCATGATACATATATCTGCGTCATCATCCCACTCAATAATATCCTTTTCCCTAATTGCTCCAAGTAATGTACCACAAGATAACCAATATGGTATCTCATGCTCGTTGAAAATATTCAATACATGACGTGTCATGTCTTGGAGAGTTTTGTGCTTACTCATATTTTTGTTCCTATATATCTAATGACTATTGGATTCTCATTTTGATAGCGAGCAACCCCATCTATTTCTTGACAACAGCCAATCATACGCAGGGAAGCTAGTTGTTGTTCCACTTCATCCTTGTTAACTAACCACCTGTCGTGTCCTCCATATGTATGATGCATGCCGTGGTTCTTGTCGCTACGACACTCAAAACACATTAGCCCACCAAATCTAAGTGCTTCAACGCTATTTTTGATGATTTTCACTTGGCTCTCTGGCGGTACAGCGTGGAGAAAAAACCTGTGGTAAACAACATCGCAGTTGTTATATATGTGTCTTTTAGTGGCGTCTGCTTCATAAGCTTGAATTTGTCGGCGCTCACCAATCTTGTCTTGCACTTGTTTTAATGCGGACACACTAGTGTCCAAGGCTGTAATGTTTAAGCAAGGACGTTGTGAGGCAAAATACATTGTGTCTCTGCCGTTTCCACAACCAAGCTCTAGAAGCCTGCCAGTAATTGGCAAACAAATACTGCTGGCGAAATTAGATGGAGCATCCACATTAAAGTCTTTGTAAAATTTATCCCAATATTCAGTCATCTAACATACCTAAGAATTATATCCGAAATTTTTTCCACTTCCCAATCTCTCAGCTCTGGATAAGACGGTAGCATTATACCGGTGCGACTAAGTTTATACGAAATCGGCAACGCACTGCTTTTGTATTGACGATATGGAGGCAATTCGTGTATTGGCTGGAACCACTTACGAGTGTCTATGCCTTCCTTGCTTAACTGTTTTATGATGTGGTTTCTATCATGTTCTGGCACAGTTATACCAGTCATCCAATTAGCAGACTTGTGAATGGTAGTGCTTTGTGGTTGTAATCTCACATGTTTATGTAAATAACCGTAGTATAGTTCATTAAGCCTAAGCTTTTGAGCACATATAACGCTGTAATTATCCATTTGAGCACAGCCTATTGCTGCTGCCACATTGGTCATCCGATAATTATACCCAATCACGGGATGAAAATATGGTTCGGTTTGACCTTGGCCTTGAAATAAACGAATGTATTCTGCAACCCTGTCGTCATTTGTTACAACACATCCTCCTTCGCCTGTCGTAATCACTTTGTTGCCGAAAAAGCTGAAAGCGCCAGTTAAACCTATTGTTCCAAGCTTTTGTTCTTCATACATTCCACCAAATGCTTCACAAGCATCTTCAATCAACAATAGATTATATTGTTCACATATGCTTTTAAGATGTGATATAAAACATGGATAACCCATTAAATGCACAACGAAAATAGCTTTGGTTTTTTCTGTGATAGCAGCAGCAATAAGTGATGTGTTTATATTCCATGAATCTTTACTAACATCTACAAGAACTGGAGTTGCTCCACAATAACGAACTGCGTTGGCTGTGGCAACATATGTAGAGTCTGGAATAATTACTTCGTCTCCTGGACCAATACCAGCGGCTAAGAGAGCAAGATGGCACGCAGAAGTGCCAGAATTGGTAAGTATGACGTGCTTAGCACCTAAAAATTGACGAAGTTTTCCCTCAAACTGCTCCAGAAATTCCCCTTTGGAAGAAATCCATGTGGACTCCATGGCTTTTGCCACATATTCCTGTTCTAATTCGGTTATGAAAGGTTTATATACTGGTATCATTTCATACTTTCTTCTGCAACACAACCATCACATCATCCCATTGTTGGTTATCCCTATGTCTTCTATCATATACGCGAATAGCAGCCACGTTTCTGTATATACTATGTGCTGACCAATACAGAATACTATTTCTAGAACCTCTACCTACATGCTGCAAATCTTCGATTACATAGAGACCATCATTCTTGAGTGCTGGCCATAACATGTGTTGTGTCAGCGCTTGGTCTTCTGCAAAATGAGAGCCGTCATCAATTACAATGTCTAACGATGATGGCTCAAACAAAGTTGGTACGGTTGTAAAGTCTGTTTGGTGACAGTCAACGTATGTAAAGCGAGGATGTTGTATGTTGTCTTGATTGATTATGTCCATGCCAAAGATACGTGCGTTGGGAAAATACTCTAACCACATAGCAATAGAACCACCTGTGTCAACACCAATCTCCAATAACGTGATTGGTAATAGACGCAGTGGTTCAAATATTTGTTCATACACGGTTAGGTAATCGTGCGTTGTTCCCTTGTCAGTGTCTTTGCCTACTGATATTTCTTTTAGTGTTTTCATAAGCAGAGGGCAAGGGAATCGAACCCTCACCGCACCCTAAAGGTACGGAACTGATTAGCAGTCAGCCCCAACGAACCAGTATTTGGCTACCCTCTATGGCGTTCGGAATTTTACCTACCTGGACTTGCGTCGATGTAGGAAGCGCCCCGTCCCCGGCGCTAGTCAAGCAGACTGGAATTGAACCAGCGGCCTCGTGGACCCAAACCACGCGCTCTACCAAGCTGAGCTACTGCCTGTTGTTTCGCAACATGTTGCGAGTTGTTGTTGTGTGTGGCGTTAAGTCGTCACACACTACGAGTCAGTGTGACAGGATTTGAACCTGCGAACCTCGTGGCCCCCGACCACGCGCTCTACCAAGCTGAGCTACACACTGTTAGTCTATTCTAGCACGATTTCTGCGTTTGTCAAGCGCAAAGCCACCGTAAATCTCTCGTTAATTTTCCAAACACCCTTCTGTATGACCCGAACCATCTGTCCAGGGTACAACCCCACGTCATGTAGCTGTGCTACTTCGTGTGGTGGGCCATTCACTTTGAGTATTTGTTTTGTCATGTTGTTCTGCCTGCTGATTGTATTCTGGGCTCAGCACTGCACCACACCACATTGGTAAGGCTTACAGCCACAATTTCCAGTCGACACCCAAGCTCTGGATGAACATATCTATGTAGACTTAACATGCTGTCACCTACAAGTGAATGGATGACCAAGGCTGTCAAATACCATGCCGTACCCCTTATCAAGCCAGCGCTTGTAGACAAGGGAGCCGTTGTAATAGACGTATAGCTCGTGTCCGATGATGTTTGAGTGCCACATGATGCTCTCCTGCTAATGTTTTGTCCCCCTAACACCGCCGTTTACAAGCTAGTTCAATAGGCTGGTACAGCTTGATACAGGTAAGTGTATGTTCCTATCACGCGCCAGGGTATACGCGCCTTTGAGCGGAGGGGCCGGGAATCGAACCCGAGCCCGTGTTACCGGGGACAGTTTTCAAAACTGTGTAGCAAGCCAACTGCAATCCCCTCCTTGTAACCGCTCTAGTTTTGTAGAGGTAGAACGGTAAGCAACAGCCTCTTTGTTTTACTCTGCAAGTTCCGTGCGTTCATCAGCGCTGAACGAACAGAAAGCCTCGCCGCCTTGTGACACAGAATGCCTCATGTTCGACACCTTGCTGGACATCATTTTGAGTGCCTTAGCTGTGTTGCATGTCTTGTAGTTAGCAGAGCTACATTGAGCAATACCAATCTGAGCACTCTCTTTGAAGGCATCTTGGTTTGCACCAAGATAGATGACCTTCCAATTGTACGTCTCTTCTTGAGTCTTAATCATGTCGTGGACT